>ERZ1035001.434-NODE-434-length-22448-cov-10.455187_pt1 | contig 22448 bp, 27 predicted proteins | sample MGYA00520685_ERZ1035001 | MGnify/ENA primary metagenome ERZ1035001 (study PRJEB33766, sample SAMN09781749) | gut metagenome | biome: gut microbiome | host: Homo sapiens | place: Madagascar | study: EMG produced TPA metagenomics assembly of the PRJNA485056 data... | reverse complement strand
AAGAAGAACAATGCAATAAAGAGCAGGATAAATAATGTCTTGCTCTTTTGTATTGTGTTATATTCTATTCATCGTCTTCTTCGTATCCACTACACTCCCCTTTGTGATCGCAAAATTCGCATTCACAATCATCTGTAAAAACTCCCGTTCGCCAGCACAATTCGGTCGGATAAATAGATTCGTTATTTGGTACATTTTTCATAGTAAATTCCTCCTTTGAGATATATTATATCAATATATTCTATAAAATCAATAGGACAAAATAAATTATATATCATACTTGTATTTATATACACAATATGGGTAGAAAATTGTTTTATTTTGTTATATAATGCTATATGGTAATTTATACCAAAAATACATTATATGATTGGAGATTTATTATGATTAATCGGAATTCTGGATGCAATAATGAAGAAAAACGTTTTAGTAAAAAAGAAAATGTATATGGGAGTTCTTCTAAGAGAGGCTATTACCACGAATCGGTAGGCACAAATTCTACATCGGATATTGATTTGAATCTGATATTAGGAAATCAAACAAATAAAAATACAAACAAACAATAGGAGGTGCGATTAAAATCGAAATAGATAAAATAATTCAAAATATCCCGGCAATTTTACAATATTTTGTTCCGGGCTTTATTGGAATAAAAATTATTTCTCGATTAATATCTAAGAAATTTGAGAACACGTATTTATTTATATTAAGTTGCGTATATAGTTATGCATTTATTTCTTTGATTGGTCTATTTAAGGCATGTGCTAACTGGTATGTATTAGATAATACTCTTGCCATATCTGCTATTGCCATTATTTTATGCGTAATAGTATCATGCGTAATTGGTTATGCAATTAAATCATCTAAGGTAAATAAGTTTATATTAAACGTATTTCATTGTACATTAAATGATGATATATGGGCAGATATTCTTAATTACGAAGTCGGTTCAAACTTAAAAGTATATTTGAAGGATAAAGACTATTTTATTATTGGTCAATACAGGCTAAATGAAGAAAAGGGTGAAGATTCATGGTTCGCTCTTTCCGGATATGCAAAATGTGATGTAAAAACTAATGATCCGATCGAAACAGATAACCATTTAAATGATACGAATATTTTTATCACATTCAGATTAAAAGATGTTGAACACATAGAGGTTTTTAACAAATAGAGGGCAGCCATAAAAATAATTGCCTTCTAAATGGAGAATATATAAATAGATGAGTCCGTAGCAGATAACTACGGACTCGTTGATTGTACTACTCTCCTACTCTCTTTATCAATCTCTCAAAGGATGTGAATTATGAAAAATTAAAAATGAAGAATCTTACTCCTTGTAAAACGAACTATCAACTTTAATTTCGCACTGGTTTGCAGATAAATGAAAGTCTCTAGTCTTTTTGGAGAAGACACTATGTACCAGATAGTAGCTTTACTATACAGCTGAAACAATATATTTTTTCTCCAATGATAATATATTGTCTTTATATCTTTTGTATGCACTTGCATATTCTTTATTTTCAATAGCACGAACACAGGGTACAATAACATTTTCGTATATATCATTATATACACTATTATTATTAGGAGTATTTTCTATAACTTCAACAATTAGAGGTGTTTTCTTATAATATAATTCTATATCTTCTTTAGACACAAAATTATCCCGAAACCATCTCAATGTAGTAAGTTCGTAGCAATTATCATCAAATTTATTTTGCATATGCCTCATACATGCTGTTGTTAAATAACATCCTATGCTTGTTGTTTCTGTTGAACCACTTGTTGTATCAGTTATTGTGCCGGTTCCAGAGTTGGAATCAAAATTAATGTGAATAGAACCATGATCCTCATTTTCAGCAGGACAACTATCATAAATATCAATTTTATCCTTTCCTGAACTTGAAGTAGATGCCTTTATTTCAACACCTTTGTCATTTACATAGTGACCATATTTGTCTCTTGACATATTTATACCTCCATTCAGTAAGTTAATTTATTATATATTTTATGTTATCACAATCTACGACAAAAGTATATTCGGAACATTAGTTCTCTTATTCAACAAAATATTGTAATGGCTCAGGGAAATAACTATTAAGTTGGTTGCGTTGTTTAATTCCGTCTTCATATAACTATTTATAAAAATCATTTTCAAAAGAAAGGATCTTATCATATGTCTTCAAAGAAAAAACCTCCATTACCAAACATGTCTATTGTAGGTAGAAGACCAGAAATATATTGCTTGGATTTATTTGGTAAAACTCGTAAAAAGTGCGATAAATTTAATAGAAATAATAAGAAAAGTTAGTTATTTTCTCTATTCTTTCGATTTAGTATATTCTTTTCCAAAAAATCATCTTCTACAACATAAAATTATTACGAGGTGAAAATAATGACAAATTTAAATATTAAAATTAAAATCAACGAATTAGAAGAATTAAAATCAGTTATTGAGTATATAAAAACTCTTAATCTTAATAAAATATCAGAACTCAATCCAGAAATTACTGTTGAGCTGGAATAATAATAAATTATAAGGAAGGTGAAAATATGGTGGATAAAGCTACCACTCTATATCAAGGCGAATTAAAAAATTATAATGGTGACGAACAAGATAAAATGCGTAAAGATATTTTACAGTACATCAAAGAAAAAGGCTTGACCGTAAGCCAAGCCACTGATTTATTAACTTGTGTTATAAACATGATGTCAGATTATGCAACATTGATCTCTATTGCCGATTATGAAAAACTAACAGGTAGAGATGTATTTGCTAATTTTGATTCATAAAATCAATACCAGCAAATGTGATTCCAAGAATATCACTTGTTGATGATTGGATCATCTTTTGTTGGAAGTTTATTTTAGCATTAACAAATCCATTATAATAGCACTGAAGGAAATTGTATGCAATCTCTTCGATTGTGTACTTTCCTTCTTTGGACATTTGCTCAAGTAACATTGATACATTAAGTGTGCTTACGGTAATATTGTGAAATGCCATATCGTCAACTTTGACTTTTGCATTTTCTGAAACAAATTTTAAAATAGCTTTCATACATTCTTTGTTTGGCATCATAGTAAAATTCCTCCTATTCGTTTTTGCCCAATTCTTCTTCCATTTTATTGAAATCTAATCCGTACCTCTTTTCGAGTTCGTTGAGAATATTATATATCCCTTTGCCAATGAATAAATGGTTAGAACCGAATATATACTTCATTGTATGGATTTCTGATGGAGAAATTTTTGATATTTTGTAACGATATGTTCTCATATCTTCATTTTGGTATACTTTTACAGGGTATCTATAACCAAGACCTTCGATTCCTGTGTAGCCATCATATGAATTAGGATTGTAGCATTCTCTTCCGACTTCGTATTCAAGTTTAGCTATTAGTGATGCGATGTTCTGTGTGTTTTTCATAAAGATAACCTACCTTTCAATTGTAATTGATGCTTTATAAGGGTTTCCATCCATTCGATGAATCCAAATTTCTATAGTTTTACCATCTTTTCTCCATTCGTAAGTATCTTCTCTTATGTGGGTATAATCACCATATTCTTTAGAGAAGTCTTTAATATATGAATCAAGATCTTTAATGTTGTAAAATGATAATTCTACAAGTACCATTTGAATAATTTCAAAATCATCAGTAATTTGTATGCAATCGTATTTATAATTATCTATCATTACATTGTCCCATATATATGTTATAGAATGATTTTTATTTTCTGTATATCTATAATTCTCACTATTAAGAGTATCAATTTTATTTAACAGTTCATAATCATCTTCTATATTAAAAATTGAAATTAGTTCTTTATGTGTAACTTTGGACAAATGAATACAAAATAAAATTATAATTGCACTGATAACTATGATAATAGGAATTGTAACGATGATGGTTTTTTTATTTTTCATAGACTTCTCCTTAGTCTTTTTTGTTTTAATTCTATCACGAAGATAATATAATAACAAGTCCTCAAACAACTTGTATTGTAACAACAATAGTATGATATTCAAAACATTTGACAGTGATATAGATGGAGTTATAAACAAAATTGGCGTTTTGGGAAAGTCATTTGGAGATATTATTAATACCATAAATCAGAGAAAATTAGATATTGATAATTTAATGTCTTCTGGTCTGGTTTCATCTGAAAAAGAAGCTAAAAATCAAGTTGGAAATATTTGGAGTTATTTCTTTGGTGTTAAATCAGAGCAAGGTTTATATAATAAGATAATTGTAACAAAGGACAACATACAAGGTTATTTAAAAGACATTTCTATTTTTGATGGTTTTGATGATACAAAAGCTTCTAATTTATTGAGTAATCTACAAGAGTTAAATTCGCAAGCAAAAACAGATAAGACTGTTTGGAGTGAATACTTTAAAGGACTTAGTGAAGGTGAAAAATGGCAAGAAAAGTTTGTTCAAGAAACCGATTTATCCACAGCAAGTATAGAAAATGTCAAAACTGCTCAACAGAAGGCAAAAGCCGAAGCTGTGGCATATAATGCCAGTTTAAACAATTTAACAATTGGTGCAAAAGCCGCAAATGTTGCTTTGAATGGATTAAAAATGGCAGGTAATATTCTTGTTACCATGTTGATTTCTAAAGGAATCGAATTAGCTGTTCAAGCTATTGATGATTACATTCATCGTATAGAAAACATAAAGAAAGCAGCCGAAGAAGCTAAAAGTGCTATTGATGGCATTAGAGACGACTTCAAAAGTCAATCTGACACAATCAATGAAGTTAAAGATAAATATGCAGAATTAGCTCAAAGTGTAGAAAATCTTGGAAAAACAAATCAATCTCGTGGGAAATTATCAAATGATGATTATGCTGAATTTCTTGATTTAAGTAATCAATTAGCCGATGCATTCCCACAACTTACAAAAGGCTATGATGATAATGGTAATGCGATTCTTAATCTTTCTGGAAATGTTAATACTATCACAAGTTCACTTGAAAACCTTTTGAAAGTAGAACAAAAAATAGCACAACAAGAAATTCTCGATAAAATGCCTGATGTATGGGATGGCTATAAAATTAATATTGAGGAATATGAAGCTGAACTCAGTAAGGCTCAAAGTGGTGTAGATGGTTTTGAAAAAGCTATATCTAAGATAGAATATGGTAAGGTAAAATTCAAAACAGGTTCTGATGCCGATAAAATTCTTAAAGACGCTCTCCCAAATTGGTGGAAAGATGGACATTTATATCAGAGTACAGATTATGGCAAAAATAAAGGTAATGGGGTTTCTACATGGGATTTATCCACTCTTAGTGAAGAAGAATTTGAAAAACTAAAAGAAAAACTTGGAGAACTCGGTGCAAAATATGAAGATGAAGTCCAACTTGTTAAGGATAAAATATCTTCTGCAAACGGAGATATGTCTTCATACATTAATACATGGCTGTCTCAAGATTTCCAGTTCACAAATCTTCAAAAAGAATCTCCTGAATTAGCAAATGGTATTTCAGAATTCTTGCTAAATGGTGATTGGGCATCAAATTTACCTCAAGAAGCAGGAACAACATGGGATGAAGTTTCTGATTGGATTAATAGTCAATTTTTGTATGCAATTCGCAATGTTAATAATAAGGATATTGCAAATGCAATGACAGAATTGTTTTCTAATCAAGAGCTAACACCTGACGAAAAGTACAATCTTATTAAGCAAATCTCAGACTACTTTGGTGAAAATAGTGCTATTACTATTATGCTAAAGCCTGAATTAGATAATACTGCTGATTTGCAGAAATCCTATGATGATGTTATCTCTTCCGCTAAAGAAAAATATAACGAAGACCTTACTCCATTCTTTGAAGAGAATTCTATTAATACACAAGAAGAAATAGATAAATGGCGTGAAATCGCACAATCTTGCGACACTGCAACGGAAGCAAAAAAGAAATATCTTGAAGCTGATATATCCCAAGAAACACCGATTTCACTTCTCTCTATCTCCGAAACCGTAGATGCAGTAAACACTAAGCTAAAACCAGCACTTGACTCTTTGAAGACGGTTTATCAAAGTATCTTCTCTTCTGACGGATTTACACTTGACAACGTAGATGTGTCTATGTTGGAGTCTTTAAAGAAATCATTTGAGGACTTAAAAGAAAACGGTATAGATATTGCAACGGAAGATTTTGAGAACTTTACTAGAGTTATCACGGATTCCTCCACAACAAGCGAGGAAGCTCAACATGCATTTAATAAGCTTGCCACTACTCTTGTAAACAATTCTAAGGTTACTCTCGTATCTGACGATGCGTTTAACACATTAGTACAGACATTAGAGCAGCTTGGAATTACTAATGCCGAAGAAGCTTTGCAGGGGTTAAGAGATATTCAATCTGAAATTGCATCTAAAGGTTATGACCTTGCAAATATTACAAATGAGCAAGCGGCAGCATTTATCAACGAAGGTAATGCGTCTGCTGAAGCTGTTGCATATTTGCAGTATTACATGATTCAGAAGCAACTTGCAGAACAACCTTTAAGTACGGTTGGCGATGTTGAATCCTTGGAAAATCTTTGTAACACTCTCGGTGTTACAGGTGAAATGCTTCAGGAAGTAATCAATCTTAAGAACATGATGAATGCGGTAAATGCCGGTGCGCCCACCGCCGAATTCATGCCAAGGATTGAAGAATCTAAGAAGAAAATTGCCGAATTGGCAAAGGGAGAATTTGAATATAAATTTGATTTCAAACCCAAATTAGACAGTTCAAAAGCATCTGGCTCTGCCAAGGATATTGCCGAAGAGTTCAAAAATCTGCTTGATGCCGAATTAAAAGTTCTTGACACCAAAATGGATGCTGGTCTGATTAACTTCAATGATTATATAGCACAAAGACTTGCTCTTATTCAGAAATATTATGATGAGGGCAAAATCAAGGCTTCTGATTACTATGACTATCTGAGTAAACATTATGAGACACAGCTCTCTTATATGGACAAGGTTACGTCATATGTAACCACGAGAATTGATAAGGAAATTGACGGTTATAATAAACAGATTGATCAGATTAAGGAAAAATACCAAACAGAGATTGATTATCTTGATACGGTTATTGACTATTACGAGAAGCAGAAAGAGGCTTTACAGGATGCTAATACACAGAGAGAATTACAGTTAGCATTGCAAAAAGCTTTATACGATCTTGAAAAGGCACAGACTCAACGTAGTCGCAAAATATATGCTGATAACCATGGCTATATATTCCGTGCCGATGGTGACGCAATTCGTGATGCACAAGATAATCTAAATAAAGCTAAACTGGACATCCAGATTAACGAGATTGACAAAGCTATTAAGAAGGTTCAGGAACAGCAAGACGCTCTGAAAAAGGCTATGGACAAAGAAGTTGAGGCAATCAATAAGATTATCGAAAACTTAGAAGCCTATAAAGAGAAATGGAGTTCTATTGCCAAAGAGTATGAAGAAAAGCAAAACGAAATGATTGCCCAGCAGATGCTTGGAGCTGATATCGAAAAAGAGATTTTAGCCGGAAGGCTTGATGTTTTAGAGGATTTCAAAAACAAGTATCTTGCAATTCAACAGGCAATCAAGGATGCCAATGCTAATGCTGCTCAAGTAGCTCTTAATGAAGCTAATAAGCCATTTACTGGCGGTAGTGGCTCTGGAAGTGGTAATGGCACAAAAATCACCACTACTCCTAAATCACCGCTTGTCTCTGATACAGAAAAGAAACGCATTCAAGAGGGAAACAAGAAGAAAAAGCAACGACTTACTGGCGGTGGTACAAAAAAACTAGTTGTAAGGTATGCTAATGGTACAAAAAATGCAGAACCCGGTTATCACGAAATTGCAGAAAATGGTGACGAACTTATTCGTGACAACTATGGTAATGCTTACATTGCGAAAGGACATCAGCTTCATAATTTTGAGGGCGGTGAAACCGTTTATGATGCCGGTGATACCAAGGAACTGCTTGGAGGTCGATTAGTTCCTATCGAGAGTATGCCTGGTATTAGTGAAAGCTTAAAGAATTTGATGGCATATGCTAATACTCCTGACGCATCACAGTTGAGAATTCAGCCTAATATTCCAGATTACAATATGCTTAAGAGTGTAGATAGCAAGTCTTCTACTAATAGCCAAGTATATGTAACTCAGAATGTTAATGTGACATTACCAAATGTTACAAATGAAGCTGGATTTAACAACTTCAAAAAAGAATTGGATAGACTGAAACTTGATGCTTATCAGTTCGCTAATAAACGTAACAAGTAAACCTTTGTGGACGGTCATTTCATAGTGACCGTCCATATTTTGTGGAGAAATTTTATGGCAAATAACAATATATTAGAGGCAGTGAAAACTGTCGCAGAAAACATTGAAAAAACTTCGGATCGTACTTTCTCCGCAGTTGTATATGAAAAAGATTTAGATGGGAAATATAAAATCCCATATGAAGGCAGATTGCGTAGTGTTGCAAACGGAACTGGTATTTCGTTAGAAGTTGGTCAATTGGTTTGGGTCAAAATTCCAAACGGCAAATTACGTGATATGCATATTTGTGGTATTAGAAAATCTGAGAATGCTGGTAAAGATACTGGCACATTAGAAGATGTTGCCGCAATTAAGAAAGAAATTACAAATATAAAAAATGATTTATCGCAATGTATAGTTGATGAGAATTATGTTCACACAGATAATAATTACTCTGATGCGGAAAAGGAAAAACTATCTACATTAGAAAATTATACATTACCTGTTGCAACAAATGAGTTAGGCGGTGTTAAAAACGGTGGTACTGTCGCTGTTGATGATATTGGAAATATGAATGTATTGGTTGAGCAGTTATCTTCTGACGAGCTAAATACTGTAGATAAAAATGTAGTACAGGCTATCAACGAAGTAAATGAAGATGTCGCCACCGTCAAAGAATCGTTGGGCATACGAACAGACAGTTTTACTATTCCATCAGGGTCAACTAAGTATACATATAAAAACTCTCTTATTCTAAAAGACTCTGAATTATTCATTTACATTTTAGAATCAGACAAGCCTAAACTCACTGGAATAAATATAGATTTAACTCAGCTTGACGGCAGTATAACTTTTACATTCAGTAAAGAGTTACCTGATAGTGTAAAAGTAGAAACAATTAGAATATTTGGTACTATCGGCAAACAGGAAACTTCCGTTTCTTTGGGTTCTATTAGTCAAGTTCAGACCTACTCATTCAATTATGCAGTCAGTGGAACAATTGAACCGAAGGAGGGAGAATAAAATGTTGACAAATAATTGGAAAAGTATGCTTGGGAGAACACTAATAAGCTCAGTAAATAAGATGAAGACTTGGGCTGGAACAGAAACCTCCCCTGCCAGTAACCAATTCACTTATGCAAAAAGATTTTATATCGGAACGGGAAATACACCAGCAAAACAATCTGATTATAAGATGGAATCTTTAATAGATGACGCTATGTATCTAAGCAATTTGGAAGTAGTCTGTGCTTCCGGAGATGGCTCATTTGAGTCTGAGACTGGTCTTTCTGTATCAGGCACTGTAACAAACATGTCAAATTCACCGTTGGAAGTAAGCGAAGTTGGTTTTTCTGCGGCAAATACAAATGCAAATGCAGAAAACGGTCGTTTTCTTTTAGCTCGTGAAGTATTCGATACACCGATAACAATCTCGCCAGGTGGAGTACAGGCTTTCAGCTTAAAACTCTTTTAACCTCTTTGTTCAGAGGTGGTGCGGTGTGCTGCCACTGAATCTATGCTTGCACATGAGGTTTTCGGCACTCCTATCACTCTTGCACCCGGAGAAACAAAGAGTTTTGTACTGAAATTATTCTAAATTTACATAAATTAGGAGGTGGTAAATTCAATGCCATCAATGATAAACACATCAAATAATCTTATTACATCTGTTAATGGACAAACTGGTGATATTACACTTGAAGCAAAAGATGTAAAAGCTTTGCCAGAAAGTACAAAAATCCCTACTAATACATCGGATTTGAATAACGATAGTAACTATGTATCAGATGCTAATTATGTCCATACAGACAACAATTATACAACCGAAGAAAAAGAAAGTGTCGGTACTATCAAGGATAAAGTTGATAAAGTTGTTGGCAAAGGATTGTCTACCAACGATTTAACCGATGAACTAAAAGGAAATTATGATACGGCATATTCACAGTCTCATGTTCATGACAACAAAGAAATCCTGGACGCTACAAGTGCAAGCTATTCAGTTTCAGAACAAGAAAAGCTTGGAAACATTGAAAACGGCGCACAGAAAAACACTATCATAGGCGTGAAGGGTTCTGCTGAGACGGCTTACAGAACAGGTAATGTAAATATCACTAAGGCTAATATTGGTCTTGGTTATGCTGAAAATACCTCCGACAAGGATAAGCCTGTATCAACTGCACAGCAAAAAGCAATTGATGAAGCCTATGCCAATTCTAATAAATATACAGACCAAAAGATTGCAGATTTAATTGATGGTGCTCCTGAAACCTTAGATACATTAAAGGAAATTTCTGATGCTATTTCTGCAAGTAAGTCCATAGAAGAAGCATTAAATAAAGCTATTGGAACAAAAGCCGATCAGACTGAATTAGACGCTCATACTGGTAACGACACAATCCACATTACATCTACAGAAAGAACAAATTGGAATGATGCTAATTCTAAAAAACACACACATTCTAATAAATCTGTACTTGATGGTATATCTGTAGTAGATGTTATGAATTGGAATAAAGTATCTAATAAGATTGATAAAACCGGCGATTTAAGCGATGCTACTGTTACATTTACCACTGCTACTAATAGAGTTAATTTAATTACTGGTGAAAAAATATCTACGGCGTTTGGCAAGATTGCTAAATGGTTTAGTTCGTTGAAATCCATTGCGTTTAGCGGTTCATATAAGGATTTATCTGATATACCAATATTAGGCACTGCGGCGACAAAAGATGTTGCAGCGAGTGGCAATGCATCTACTGCTCAGGTTGTTATGGGTAACGATACACGTTTAACTGATGCACGTAAAGCAAACGATGTATACGAATGGGCTAAACAAGCCGTAAAACCTTCATATACAGCATCTGAAGTAGGTGCTGCGGCAGCAAATCATACACACTCAAATTATATGTCGTCAATACATGAAGTAGTTTCCTCATCTGAGCCTACAAATCAATCATTTGGCGATTATTGGATAAAAAGAATAAATTAGAAGGTGAGGTGAATTAAATGGCACTTAGTACTCCAAGATTAAATATTATAAATGTATTTGACGTTTCTGACGGCGAACACACATTTACATTTTCATACACTGATTCACAGGCGGTAAAAAATCGTCTTATAATCAGAGATAACCTTACATTTGAAGAGGTTTATAACAAAGAACAGAATAATATGGCTTTATCTCATACTATAAGTTCAGAAGATATTTCTTGTTTGAAAAACAACTACATATATATTGCTCAGATTCAAGTGTACGATGTGAATGGTGATTCAAGTAGTTTATCCGATCCTGTACTGTTCACATGTCATACTAACCCGGTTTTCAAGTTTGATAGCATTGAAGATGAAACAACTATTTCTTCTGAAAATATAACATTAGGATTACAATTTACACAGCCAGAAGGGGACAAAATTTCAGATGTAATTTATGAATTATATGATAGCAATAAAGATTTACAAACAATTTCTGATACATACCATGAAGCAAGTACTTACACATTCTATGGACTAAAGAATAATGAATCTTATTATGTAAGAGCTGTCGGTAAAACCGTGTTTGGATTCAATCTTGATACCGGTTATAAAAAAATCAATGTATTAGCAAAAACAAAGTCTCCAAATATCAATTTTATTGCAGAAAATTCTAATGGAAAAATTTTGTTCAGTACCAATCTCGTTGTTACAGATTGCAAAACAGAAAATGATAATTACACATTTGATAACGGTAAAGTAAATATTGAAGACAATGCCATTATATATACTGTCAAGAATGTAAATAATTTTTCTTTAGTCATAAAAGCGTGTGAAATTCCTATTGGAAAATTTGCCGAGGTCAATTGTAAGAACGGAGAAATCGAATTGATATCCTTAGAAATAGATAATAAATGTTATTGCAAATTAAGGGCAAGGAATGGTTCAGGTGATTATTATGTTCTTTATAAAGAAATTACCGAAATGATCACTAAAAACTCTTCAAATAGATTGACAAAAAATGATTTGAATAAGGATTTAGTTTTTGAAGCTCATCGAAAAGATGGGCTTTATTTATTATCTGTAAAATATGAATAGGAGGTGAGAAATTTTGTTTTTAGGAATTGATATGTTTTCTGGGAAATACGCAATGACACCACAGTATGTTAATACTGGGGAAGCCACTGAGGTTATGATTCGTGATGGTATATATGATCATCTATATCTTAGCAGGAACCCAGAAAATACAGTTAATAATATAAATGATGAATGGAATGATGATACTGTAATCAACGCAGATTTTAATGGTACATTAGAAGGCGGCAACACAGGTTTCTCACTTAAAAACACTGACACTATTCTTATCAAGAAGAGAGAGAAGGGAACTCTTGATTGGACTACGATTTTTGCATTTTCAGTAGAGAAAATTGATGATTTTAATTTTGTTAAGGAATACAATTATGGAGAAGGTGAAACTGATTATGAATTTATGATTGTCTCTTCATATAAGGGCACTCAAACAGCATATGAGGTTGCAGAGTGTAAATCTGATTTTAAGGGACTTTGTATTGCCGACAAAACACATTTATACTCTACTGATTGTGAACTTTCTGATACTACTTTCACTCAGAATTTTACAAGTAATGTCCAGACATTGTTAAACAATACATATCCTGTGGTTATTTCTAATGATGATTCAAACTATACAAGCGGTAGTATTACTGCTCTCTTCATTAAATTTGATGAGAATTGTGATGTATTACTTGGAAAAAAGGGTATGCAGTATAGAGACGAGATATTTAAATGGTTATGTAATAAAAAAGCAAAGATTTTGAAGCTTCAGAACGGAACTACCAAGCTTATTCGTATCACAGGTACTCCATCTCTTACTGATGCTGGTCATCCAGAGCTAAAAAATATCTCTTTTGAGTTTACTGAAATTGGTGATGTAAATAGTGAATCAGATCTGTATAAGAATAATCTTTCAGATGTAGAACCGAATAGGTGGTGATGCTATGAAATATCCCATTACAGAATATGACAAAGAACTTCTATTGCAGCATCAACTTTATCATAAGATTCGTATAAGTGTAGTCGATAATGATGATGCGGTGATTGATATGCTTACTGGAATTTACACATGCGGAAGCTTGAATATAGACAGTGATTCAAATATAAGAAGAACGGCAAACTTTACAATTAAATTAGATGATTTTGTTGACAATATAGAAGCAAAGATTAGTAATTGGCTTGGGTTATACTATGTTGTAGAACTTGGCATTAAGGATATTAGAACGGACGAATATATTTATTATCCCTGCGGCAAATACTGTATAACCGGAGCATCTACTGAGTACAATGCCTCTACTAATTCTGCCACTTTTGATTTATCAGATAGAATGGCTGAGTTGGACGGCACAAAAAACGGACAAGATGGCGGTGCTCCAACTATTACTATCCCAGTTGAATACGAAGGGAAACAGCAAACAATACGAGGAGCAGTTGTCAATATGATTACTGCTTCTACCAAGGTAAAAAAGTACATAGTCGATGACATTGGTGAATTTTATGGTATGCCACAAAATAATCCTAATTATGAAGAATACAGAAAGATCCATGATACATGGAATATTATTCCTTATGATTTGGAATTTTCTTGTGGTGACAACATTGGTGATATGCTTTTTGAAATTAGAGATTTATATCCTAATTGTCAAATGTACTTTGATGTGTATGATAATTTTTGCTTCGATTTAATTCCGTCATTAGATAAAGACTTACCTGATATGGATATGAATTATATTGAGCAGATTTTATTAGGAGAAAATTCAGAGTCTACAACATATGATGTAACGGCAATTAAAAATGTTGTAGAAGTTTTTGGCAAAGATTATGACGTAGACTATTTTTCAGAAAAGGTAACATCTAAAAATAATATATATTCCGCAGAAATTAAAGAGTATGGCGACTCTTATCAAACATATGATATGATTGCATTTAAACCAGATACTACCTGTGTTGATGCTCCCAAACTACAAATTGTTGCAATCAATACCGTAGCAAAAGATGATAAAACGGAAACTCAAACTGTTACCTTGGATGCATTACCTATCTATGAAGAATACACAGAAACTCCTGTGAAAGCAGGGGAATTACAAAAGGATGATATGTGCGTATTTAGAATTTATAAAGTGGATAAAAAATACTGCGCATATTATATCGGTAAATATCAACCTCATGCAATTAGTGTTCTGACTAATAGCGAAAGTGACCCAATATATACAAAGAAATATTTCTCTGATAAATATAATGTAGAGGAAAAGAATGTTGTATTTAGAGTGCAACCATTCAGCCCGTTTACAGTACAAAAATACGGAGAAGTATTGGATTGCAAATCTGGCGGCGAGTATGATAACATCCTTTCTGATTCTATTGCACGACAAACTGCAACATATCTTAACCGTAACTCTTCTACTATGTATGATACAGTCACCATCAACACAGTTTTAATTCCTTGGTTAGATGTTAATGTAAAAGTCAATTACAGAAAATTACAGGAAAATATTACTTACTCGTATATCGTAAAAAGTATAAGCCATAATTTCGATTCTGGTTCTTCTGAAATTACGATGTATAGATTTATGCAGTTATATGAAAATTAAGGCGGTGAAACATGAGTATAACTTATTCACGAGAGTCTGGAAGTTTATTTCCCGACTCTCTTTTAAATATGGAAAAATTTAAAGACATTGATGATACGGTCAAAGATGTTATTTTAGAATACTACACTGATATTTCTCAGGGTAAAATTACTGAAGCTATGTCATTGAAGGAGGCTCATACTGAATTAGCCCCTTATTGGATTGATGCTTCGAAACTTAATCTTCTCAAAGAAGAAATTCAGAATATAGGCATATATGCGCAGAAGTTACGTTCTACGGTTGTTTCATCTGAAGAACCTGGAATAGATTATGACGAACATACGCTGTGGATTAAGCCTATAGAATAGGTGGTGTTTTTATGAGTGAAGAATATTTAAATAGGACACCAATAAGCGATATTGATATTGATGATTTGTCGCTTGTCGAAACATATAAAGGAAAAATAAATGAAAATAATTTTACTGATGCAGTTAAAATTCTTGATGGTGTTTCGTTTGAAAAAGGAATCCGTGCAGGCGTAGTTGATAAAATCAGGACAAGCATTTTGGCATTAGAAACAGCAATTTTGAATCTTACTGCCGATGATGACATATACTATTCTGTCGATATGCCAACAGATGAACAAATGAATGGTAAAAAATTTTGGGTACGTCCCATATAAGGAGGATATAAAATGAGTATTTTATCTACAATTTTTCGTGGTGAAAAATATATCAAGCAATCAAATGGATATGAAAAAATGTCGGAATGGCAGCTTGCAAAAGACGTAGAATATGATGATGGCAAAAACGGACAGACGAAACATGGTGCTATTGACGGCATTACTTCTGATGTTAATGGTACTTCTGATAACATTGCTGCATCTATCAAGGTTGTAAATGGTATTGATAATAAAGTACCTTTTAAATTTGGTATAGATGCAGATGGTAATTATGGATATTATAAGGCAGGTGCAGATACAGTAACCCCTTTTAAGACGGATGATGTAAATTTTGCATATAAAGTATTAGCCGTATTACGTGCTGACATGTATAATTATTTTATTTTTGACGTGTCAGAAATGACAGATATATTAATAAATCAGCAGGCAAATGGTGGTTCTAATACAGTGATATATGGCTATTCTACTTTAGAAGACGCAAGAAATAATACAAACGGAACTACATTAAAAACCATTACATCAAGTGATGTAACAAGTAAATATGCTTCGTTTTATATTGGCAATACTTCTGCAAAGGCAAGTAAATTTATTGATGTTACAAAATATAATTTTATAAAAATTGTAGAAGGATATAATTGGGGAACTTCATATATTAGCTCTACAAATAATAAATTTTTTAAATATATTGAAATGCAGTCTAAAACTGGATTTGCTGAGATGTGCTTAAGGAGACATAAATTGAAAGATGAAACTATAAAAGGAGAAGTAATTGATATCGCCGAAAATCAAAAAATTGCAGTTGAAACAAGAAGTATTCCTGCTGTCAGTGCTGGATATAGTACATTTATTGGTACAGCCGATGATTATTTTACATCTTCAAGAATAACTAATTATTTACCAAGAGCAGATATAAGTGAATATAATGAAGAATATATACATTTTAGAAACAATGCCAATGGTGGTGGTTCCTATACTTTAGGTATTACTCCGCTTTAAATTATATATCAGAAAGGAGATCTTATGAGCCAGATTTATTTTTTAGATAATAATGAACTCATCTATGATGTAGAACTTACAAACAAGATGGGTATCATGAATATATCTTTTTCAGAAAATGCGCCGGAAGATTCAGTATTGACCTCCGGCTTTAAAATTGTGAATGAGCACAACGGAATTGTCATGGGAGACTATTCTGATTATGTAACAATTTACAGAAAATTGGGCAATATAGTACAGTTGAGTAATGACGGTAGCGTGTATGTTGAACCTGAAATTCCTGAACCTGTAACACCTCCACCATATATTCCAACGGAAGAAGAAATTGCAGAGCAGTTACAATATACCAAAGATGATAAGATTATACAGAGTAAATATATGCTGTCAGAATATCTTGATGCAAATCCTCTTGTTTCAAAATGCCATAATGGTATTGAAGGTAAATATAATGTAAGCTCTGAAAAACAGTCATTAATGGCAAACAACTATTTAACATATACTATTGCAAAGCAGTTCGATCCATCTACAAAGCTTACATGGAATGAAACTGGCAAGGAATGTGAAGAATGGACTGAACAAGAATATCTTCAGTTGTTGTTAGAAGCTTCTGCATATGTTAAACCGCTTGTGTCTAAGCAGCAGAAATACGAAGTGGAAATAAATGCTTGCACTACCATTGAGGAAGTAGAAGCCATAGAAATTGATTATTCAAAATAGGAGGTGCTTATGAAAGTATTCTCTAAAGAATTTATTCTATTTATTATTGGTGGTCTTTTATACATACTAATTGAACTTAGTTACAGGGGTCATTCTCATTGGACTATGTTTATTTTAGGCGGCTTGTGCTTTGTACTTATAGGCGGTATAAATAACTATATCTCATGGGATATGCCGGTATATGAGCAAATGATGATAGGCAGTGTAATTATCACTATGCTTGAATTTATATGTGGGTGTATTGTAAATTTATGGTTAGGATGGGATGTGTGGGATTACAGTAACATGCCATATAATGTTTTAGGGCAGATTTGTTTGCCGTTTAGCATACTATGGTTTTTTATATCTTTGGTGGCGATAGTTGCTGATGACTATATAAGATATTGGTTGTTTGACGAAGAAAAGCCAAGATACAATTTAGGGTAGAGATTTTTCTCTACCCTATTTTTTACGATTTTCTTGTACGTTAAATTCTATAATGTCATTTTCTTTTATTTCCTGATTAAGCCACATTTTAGCGATATCTATAATGCCACCAGTATCTAGTTCGCATGTTACAATATTTTCTTCTATGCGTAAAATTTTTAGCCTCATAATGCATTCCTTTACCATTGACATATTTTATTGTCTATTATAACACAAAAAAGAATGTAGTACAAATATGTATACTACACTCTTTTTATGAGAAATGATATAAATTAATAATATAATTCGAACATTCGTTTTGTTTACACTTTTGTTTACACTTTAAAATGATGTGCTCCAACCTCCTTATTTTATTGGTTTTATAAGATCGTGTCGAGGGTTCGAATCCCCCTCTCGCTATTTTTTAATGCCTTAAAAACCATTGATTTTACTGGGTTTTCTGGCATCTGTCGGAACGTACGTTTTGTTTACACTTGTTTACACTTTTCAAACCTTTCACGCTTATTTAAATAACCATAATTTTGTTGGAAACCGTTTCTAATACTTCTTTTTTGTCTGTATCATCCGTTTGGTCAAAACAGTAATTATTGATACTTGTCTTCCCGTCTTCGTGTCCTGCTTGCTCTCTGATAGTGTTTATGTTTATGCCTTTATCAAACATAGACGATATTTGTGTTTTCCTAATCTTGTGATTACTTTTATTGGTAACTCCGCTACTTAGACATAAATCTTCAAGATATTTTGTAAGTGTACGGCTTGTTCCCCTTCTCTTATATCTACTTGCTATAAATATATAATTGTCATCGTAATATCCATATTTCATATTGATATATTTTATCTTATTTAATATGCTTTTGGCATTTGAATTAAGATAAATTCGTCTGTCACCGGCAGATGTTTTTGTATGATCGGCAATTTTATATCCATTCGGAATTGCCGTAACTCCATAGCCATTGCTTTCTAACAGGTAATCCGTCTGTTCCATACGTTGAATATGGATATAATCTCCTTCTATATCCGTCCATTTTAACGTTACAAGTTCACCAATTCTAAGTCCAAGTTGAAAATTAAGAAGTATCATAAGCGGTGTTGTACACCAATCTCGGTTATTAAATTTTATAAGTGCTTCTTGATAAAGTTTTTTTTGTTCGCTTATAAGGAATATTTGAGTATCATTCGGTGCCTTACCTTTATTGATAAATAGCTTTTTATTTATTCTCACATTTGAAAAAGGATTTACTTGTATAACCTTTATATCAACGGCATAGTCTAAGCACTGTCGCATAATTACACTCATATTATAATACTGCTTTTTGTTCAATTTATATTGCTTTACTATATCATGTGCCCATTGATTCAGTGTTATAAAGTTCAAATCTGTTACCGGTATTTTTACAATCTCAGTGCCTTTGTAGAATTTATTCCAGTCTGTCATGAGTCTTTTTGAATAAGATGTGGCATCCGTTAAAGAAGATTTATATTTCATCCATTTTGGAAATATATTTTCTATTGTAGGTAATATCTCTTCAATATACTCTTTATCTTCTATTTTGGCATAATGCTCAACAAGCTCGTTAATAAGTTTTTCTTTGTTTCTTCTTGCAATTAACCTCCTTCCATTCTTTTTTGTTTCATCTAATACGGTCGTTTTCCAGCGATTATCTTTTTCATCATAGAAAATGGCGTATTGATGTTTTTTTAGCAATCTGTTTTTTTCTTCTTGCCTCATTTTTTCTTGCACATCATTCATATTTATAATACCTTCAGATTGCAAGAATTTCAAGATATCATTTGAATTCAATTGGGTTATATTATTAATTTATATCACTTCTCCTATGAAAAAATAGGGCTGCACAAGACAGCCCTTATATTTGTTTACACTTTTTGTTTACACTGTCCCAGTAGAACCAATACCTCCTCTTGATTCTGCATCAAGATGCTCCACTTCTACGAATTCAATTTCAGGCTGAATTTTCTGAATTTCAAACTGACAGATTCTATCATTTTTATGAATAATAGTATCTCTAAGTGCAATTGCTGGGAATTTCCATTCATCATTATCTCCGCTATATGAATTATCAATCTGTCCAACACTATTTGCGAGAATAATTCCAAAGTTTTTGTATGTACTGCTACGAGGATACATGTTAGCTTTGTATCCGTCCGGGAGTTTCATTCCAACTCCTAATTTAATTAGCCGGAATTCGCCTTTCTTCATTTCCACTGTTTCTGCCGCACGTAAGTCAATCAAATCTCCTTTGTTGATTTTTTCAATTTTGTTAATTTCATTGTCGAAATACTTAATCTTAATTGTTTCCATGAATTTCTCCTTAATATTCTTCATAGTAAGTTTCTTCGCTTATTATCTTTGTTTTATGCTTTTCTGCTTCTTTTACTTTATTCAGAGCATCTTTTCTATCCTTAAAAACTATCTCGTCTAAATCTTTATAGGCAAATGGAAATGCCCGCTTCGTCTGTTTTTCTGTTGCTACAAAATATGTATCTTCTATTGTTCTTACAGATACTTCGTCTACTTCATATACGGCAACTTTAGGCATTATCCTTGCATAGTAAAGCGTCATACCTTTTCTTAAATCTTCCTTATTCATATTTCACATCCTTAGTCACAATATAGAACTACTTTATTTTTTGAAAGAGATTGTTGTACATCAATAACACGTTGATTCTTGCTGCCTCGCCATTTCAATGATAGATCTTTCTGCTCATCTATATATTCTCCGTCAACCACGATATTACATAGCTCTATAATCTGATGTCGTTTGATATATAATTCATATATGTCTTTTCTTAAATTTGACTCTAATGGAATAAAACTATTGTATGAATCATACATTATCAATTCTTCCCATCGGAATCCAGTATAGAGCCAAATAGATTTCTCAGGAAAAGAAATACGGATTTCTTGTGTTAATTTTAAGACTTCATCGAGATTGTTTTCGGCTAAACACTCACCACCAAGAAATGATACTCGTTTAATATATGGTCTATCAATAAGCTTCATAAATTTTTCTTTTATTTTCTCTGTCCATTCCTTACCGCCATTAAAATCCCATGTTTCAGAGTTAAAACAGTTTTTGCAGTGAAATGGACAACCTTGGACGAAGAGGGAGACTCCAACTCCCTCTCCATTAGAAATATCCATAGATCTGATCTGTGCGTATCTCATTATAAATCCTCCGCAATATCTGTCATATGAACATATCTCTCCTTAATTTCCTGAGTACGTCCTTTTCCCCAGTAATTAGTTCCAATATATCCACAAGTCCTTCTTGCTACATTCATCTTGTCTTTATTTCTATTGTGGCAATTTGGGCATTCCCAAATAAGTTCGCCACTTTCATTAATAATTTTAATTTCACCGTCATAACCACAAACCTGACAGTAATCAGACTTTGTATTTTCTTCTGCATACATGATATGGTCGTAGATGAATTTATTCATTTCCAAAATAGCATCTACATTATTTACCAATCCATCTGTCTCAACATAAGATATTGCACCTCCAAGTGATAACGCCTGAAATTCTGATTCTTTAGCAAGTTTATCAAATGCATTAATTGGTTCTTTTACAAATGTATGATAACTGTTTGTGATATAATTTCTATCTGTAATACCTTTAATAATTCCAAAGCGTTTCTGTAGACACTTCGCAAATTTATACGTTGTGTTTTCGATTGGAGATCCATAAATTGAAAATCCAATATAATGTTCTTTGTTCCACTGGTCACACTTATCGTTCATAAACTGCATTACTTTAATACCAAAATCGTGACCTTCCTGTGAATCAATATGTGATTTACCAGTCATATATTTTACACATTCATATAAACCTGCATATCCAAGTGAAATACTTGCATATCCATTATGAAGTAATTTATCAATCTTCTCACCCTTTTTAAGTCTTGCAAATGCTCCATACTGCCATAATAAAGGTGCGACATCAGACAATGTTCCTTCTAATCGTTTATGTCTGCAAAGTAATGCTTTATGACATAATTCTGTTCTCTGTTCCATTAAATCCCAAAACTTTTCATAATCACCTTCAGATGATAACGCTACATCCACAAGATTTAATGTGACAACACCCTGGTTTAGTCTTCCATAAAATTTATAATTACCATTTTCATCTTTATAAGGTGAAAGGAAACTACGACAGCCCATACATGGGAAACAGTTACCCTCTTTATATTTCTTCATAATCTTCTCTGAAATATAATCAGGGTTCATTCTCTTTGCAGTACACTTAGCTGCAAGTTTTGTTAAATACCAATAAGGGGAATTTTCATGAATATTATCTTCTTCTAAGACATAGAGAAGCTTTGGAAATGCCTGTGTGACATATACGCCAACTTCATTTTTAAGACCAAGTAATCTTTGATTAAGAAACTCTTCAATAATCATTGCAAGTTCTTTCTTATACTCTGTAGTCTCTCCAAGATACATAAAAACTGATAAAAAGGGACTTTGTCCATTTGAGTTAGACATAGAATTGCACTGATAATTAAATGTCTGAACACCATCTGCTACTTCTTTTTTGGTATCAGATTCTGCATATCTCTTACAATCTTCATCAGAAAATCCCCATGACTTATATTTCTCATAGTATTTATTGTAACTATCTCTTACAAATGGTGCTAAATGTGTAAGAGTAATTGTAGCTCCTCCATACTGAAGTGATGTAACACCAAGAATAATCTGAGTGGCGATTGTACAAGCAGTAATAAATCTATGTG
>ERZ1035001.433-NODE-433-length-22488-cov-6.754825_pt1 | contig 22488 bp, 25 predicted proteins | sample MGYA00520685_ERZ1035001 | MGnify/ENA primary metagenome ERZ1035001 (study PRJEB33766, sample SAMN09781749) | gut metagenome | biome: gut microbiome | host: Homo sapiens | place: Madagascar | study: EMG produced TPA metagenomics assembly of the PRJNA485056 data set... | reverse complement strand
ACCCACCTTTATCAACGGTTGCTGACCCAGCGCGGGCAGGAACTGGACACCTGAAGAAAGCGCGGCGCACTCAGTGCGCCGCGGTTGTTTATGAGGCTTTTACCTGTGGTTTTCCTGAAAAGAGGAAACGCAGGAGCGGGATCCGCAGATGGATTTCATAGAGCACGATTGCAATCCCCACGACAAACACCAGACCGGTAAAGAACCCCAGCGTGTTGGAGGCGATATGCGGGGTGATGTAAGCCCCGAAGAAAAGCGTTAACGGGTGATGCACCAGATAAATAAACAGCGAAGCATTGACGAAGTAGGTCACGCGGCTGGACTTAAAGTTCAGCAGGCGGTGGCCGAGCGCGAATACCACGTTCACCATCCACAAACCCAGCAGCATGGTGATCATGCTTTCCGTTTCGTACATCCAGGCGTCGCCGCTGCCGTAGCGCTGATTCAGCAGATAGGCTGCGAACGCGAAGGCCGCACCTATCGCGCACCACGGTGACGGAGTGGTAAACAGTGCTTTCAGCTTCGGATAAATAAACGCCAGCGCGCCGATGAGGAAGAACGGAATGTAGAACAGCGACTGCATCACCACGAAATTAAAGAGCCCGTCGCTTAAAATCGGTGAATAGACGATAAGCAGGGTCCGTCGCACGGCAGCATAAGCGATCCCCAATAGCAGGAACAGCACTGACAGTTTGCCCATCGTAACGTTGGCGAAAAAGGCGTCGGCTTTCGAGCTCAGGTGGTGGCGCAGGCGGCTGAAAATGAACAGGCTCACCGTAGTGAGCACCACCAGGACCAGCAGGAACCACAGGTGAGACACCAGCTCCCAGACCAGCGTATTGTACTTTTCATACAGCGACAGATTCGGCCAGTTCTCCGCTTTGCCTTTGACGTACTGCAGCATAATGAACTGAGGCAGCGTCAGCAGCGGAATCGCGGTCAGCATGGGGATCCCCACGCGCTCGACGCGCACCTTCCACCAGCGTTTAAGCGGGTATCGCAGAAACAGCATGTAAGAGAAATAGCCGGAGATGACAAAAAACACCTGCATACGGAAGGCGTGAATAAAGTCATTAAACAGCGTCAGCCACCAGGACGGCATCTGGCTATTCACATGCCAGGTGTGGCTGGAGTAAATCAGTGATATGTGAAAAGGGATCCCCAATAGCATCAGCCATGCCCGGATCGAGTCGAGGAAATATTCACGTTCTGTTGGTGTTGTGCTCATATAACGTTGTGCATTCTCAGACTTTTCGTCTTATCCCTAAGACTCATAATGGTTACATTCGAAAGCAACCCTACACCAAGACCGACACCCTGTCTCCAGGATAAGCACGCAAAGTGAATAATGGGTTCTTTCATTTGCTTAATCCATGAGCCAGCAGCTGAACAAAGCAGTGATAATGTTGTCGGATTGCCTGAGTTTCCATTAAAATGGATCGGATCGATATAAGCACACAAAGGGGGAAGTGCTTACTTATTATGAAACATAAACCACAGATGATGAAAATGCGTTGGTTAGGTGCTGCAGTGGTGTTATCACTGTATACCTCATCGGCACTGGCCTTTAACATCGACGATGTCGCAAAACAGGCAAAATCGATGGCGGGCAAGAGCTACGAAGCGCCGAAAAGTAACTTGCCCTCCGTTTTCCGCGATATGAAATATGCGGACTATCAGCAGATCCAGTTCAATCACGACAAAGCCTACTGGAGCAACATCAAGACCCCGTTCAAGCTTGAGTTTTATCATCAGGGTATGTATTTCGACACGCCTGTTGCCATCAATGAAGTGACGGCCACAGCGGTACGTAAGATTAAATACAGCCCGGATTACTTCAATTTTGGCAATGTGCAACACGACAAAGATACGGTGAAAGACCTGGGCTTCGCTGGCTTTAAGGTGCTTTACCCGATCAACAGCAAAGATAAAAACGACGAAATCGTCAGCATGCTTGGTGCCAGCTATTTCCGCGTGATTGGCGCGGGGCAGGTATACGGGCTTTCTGCGCGCGGACTGGCTATTGATACCGCGCTGCCATCAGGTGAAGAATTCCCACGTTTCCGTGAGTTCTGGATTGAACGTCCAAAACCAACGGACAAACGTCTGACTATCTATGCGCTGCTGGATTCTCCGCGTGCGACCGGTGCCTATCGCTTTGTGATCATGCCGGGTCGTGACACGGTGGTTGACGTGCAGTCTAAGGTTTACCTGCGTGATAAAGTGGGCAAACTGGGCGTTGCGCCGCTGACCAGTATGTTCCTGTTTGGGCCGAACCAGCCGTCACCAGCAACCAACTTCCGCCCGGAACTGCATGACTCCAACGGTCTGTCTATTCACGCCGGTAACGGCGAGTGGATCTGGCGTCCGCTGAACAACCCGAAACATCTGGCGGTGAGCAGCTTCGCAATGGAAAACCCACAAGGTTTTGGCCTGCTGCAGCGTGGTCGTCAGTTCTCCCGCTTTGAAGATCTGGACGACCGCTATGACCAGCGTCCAAGCGCCTGGGTCACGCCAAACGGTGACTGGGGTAAAGGTAAGGTCGAGCTGGTAGAAATTCCAACCAATGACGAAACCAACGATAACATCGTCGCTTACTGGACACCGGATCAGCTGCCGGAAGCCGGTAAAGAGATGAACTTCAAGTACACCATCACCTTCAGCCGCGACGAAGATAAGCTGCATGCGCCGGATAACGCCTATGTCATGCAGACTCGCCGCTCAACGGGTGATGTGAAGCAGTCTAATCTTATCCGTCAGCCTGACGGTACCGTGGCCTTTGTCGTGGACTTCACAGGCCAGGATATGAAGAAACTGTCACCGGACACTGCCGTTGCCGCTCAGGCCAGCATCGGTGATAACGGTGAAATCGTTGAGAATACCGTGCGTTACAACCCGGTAACCAAAGGCTGGCGTCTGACCCTGCGCGTGAAAGTGAAAGATCCGAAACAGACCACTGAAATGCGTGCAGCGCTGGTCAGTAACGATCAGCCACTGAGTGAAACCTGGAGCTATCAGCTACCTGCCAATGAATAATACATCTGAATATATTGATGCCATGCCGCTGACGGATATCGAAAAAGCGGCACTGCCTAAGAGCGACATCCGCGCGGTTCACACCGCGCTGGATGGTGAACATCGTCAGTTTTCCCGTGATGATGATACGCCGCTGGGGTCAGTAAAGGCACGTCTGGAGCAGGCCTGGCCGGACTCGCTGGCAGAAGGGCAGTTGATTAAAGACGACGAAGGGCGCGATCAGCTTCAGGCGATGCCAAAGGCCACGCGTTCCTCAATGTTCCCCGATCCGTGGCGCCCCAACCCGGTAGGCCGCTTCTGGGATCGCCTGCGCGGGCGTGATGTGACGCCGCGCTATCTGTCACGCCTGACGAAAGAAGAGCAGGCTTCCGAACAGAAATGGCGTACCGTGGGGACCATCCGTCGCTACATCCTGCTGCTACTGACGCTGGCGCAGACGGTCGTTGCGACCTGGTATATGAAAACCATCCTGCCTTATCAGGGCTGGGCGTTTATCAACCCGACGGACATGATGGGCCAGGATCTCTGGGTCTCCTTCATGCAGCTGCTGCCGTACATCCTGCAGAGCGGCATCCTTCTGCTGTTCGCGGTTCTCTTCTGCTGGGTCTCGGCTGGTTTCTGGACCGCGCTGATGGGCTTCCTGCAGCTGCTGATGGGGCGTGACAAATACAGCATTTCGGCGTCAACGGTCGGGGATGAACCCCTCAATCCTGAGCACCGTACCGCGCTAATTATGCCTATCTGTAACGAAGACGTTGACCGCGTGTTTGCGGGCCTGCGTGCCACCTGGGAGTCCGTAAAGGCGACCGGCAACGCGGAGCATTTCGACGTCTACATCCTGAGCGACAGTTACAACCCGGATATCTGCGTGGCGGAACAAAAAGCGTGGATGGAGCTGATTGCGGAAGTGCAGGGCGAAGGGCAGATCTTCTACCGTCGCCGCCGTCGTCGTGTGAAGCGTAAAAGCGGTAACATCGATGACTTCTGCCGTCGCTGGGGTAATCAGTACAGTTATATGGTCGTGCTGGATGCGGACTCCGTCATGAGCGGTGACTGCCTGAGCGGTCTGGTGCGTCTGATGGAAGCCAACCCGAACGCGGGTATCATTCAGTCTTCGCCAAAAGCCTCCGGTATGGACACGCTCTATGCGCGCTGCCAGCAGTTCGCCACCCGTGTTTACGGGCCGCTGTTTACGGCGGGTCTGCACTTCTGGCAACTGGGTGAATCGCACTACTGGGGTCACAACGCCATTATCCGCGTGAAGCCGTTCATTGAACACTGTGCGCTGGCGCCGCTGCCGGGCGAGGGTTCGTTTGCCGGTTCTATTCTGTCGCATGACTTCGTGGAAGCGGCGCTGATGCGTCGTGCTGGCTGGGGCGTCTGGATTGCCTACGACCTGCCGGGATCGTACGAAGAGCTGCCGCCGAACCTGCTGGACGAACTCAAGCGTGACCGCCGCTGGTGTCACGGTAACCTGATGAACTTCCGCCTGTTCCTGGTGAAAGGGATGCACCCGGTTCACCGTGCAGTGTTCCTGACGGGCGTGATGTCTTATCTCTCCGCTCCGCTGTGGTTTATGTTCCTTGCGCTCTCTACTGCGCTGCAGGTCGTGCATGCCCTGACGGAGCCGCAATACTTCCTGCAACCGCGGCAGCTGTTCCCGGTGTGGCCACAGTGGCGCCCGGAACTGGCGATTGCGCTGTTTGCCTCCACCATGGTGCTGTTGTTCCTGCCTAAGCTGCTCAGCATCATTCTGATCTGGTGCAAAGGCTCGAAAGAGTACGGCGGTTTCTTCCGCGTGACCCTTTCACTGCTGCTGGAAGTGCTGTTCTCCGTGCTGCTGGCACCTGTGCGTATGCTGTTCCACACCGTGTTCGTGGTCAGTGCGTTCCTGGGCTGGGAAGTGGTCTGGAACTCACCGCAGCGTGATGACGACTCCACGCCGTGGAGCGAAGCCTTTATGCGCCACGGTTCTCAGCTGCTGCTGGGTCTGGTGTGGGCGGCCGGGATGGCGTGGCTGGATCTGCGCTTCCTGTTCTGGCTGGCGCCGATTGTCTTCTCGCTGATCCTGTCGCCGTTTGTCTCCGTGATCTCCAGCCGTTCGACGGTGGGGCTGCGGACCAAACGCTGGAAGCTGTTCCTGATCCCGGAAGAGTATTCCCCGCCGCAGGTGCTGGTGGACACCGATCGTTATCTCGAGCAGAACCGCAATCGCACGCTGGATGACGGCTTTATGCACGCCGTGTTTAACCCGTCATTCAACGCCCTGGCAACGGCGATGGCCACCGCGCGCCACCGTGCCAGCCAGGTGCTGGAGATTGCCCGCGATCGTCACGTTGAGCAGGCGCTGAACGAGACCCCGGAAAAACTCAACCGTGACCGTCGTCTGGTCCTGTTGAGCGACCCGGTCACGATGGCGCGTCTTCACTACCGCGTGTGGTCCGCTCCGGAGAGATACTCTTCGTGGGTAAACTACTATAAAGAACTGAAGCTGAACCCGCTGGCGTTGAAGGCGAAGTAAGTGGTTAAGTAGGGCGGGTAAGCGAAGCGCCACCCGCCAGATAAAATACCGGCTTAATCGCCGGTATTTTTTTAGAGGTTACTCATGAGAATAATCATCGTCGTTCTGATGGCATGCCTGCTCAGCGGCTGCGGCAGCATCATCAGCCGCACCATTCCAGGGCAAGGCCACGGGAATCAGTATTACCCGGGCGTGAAATGGGATCTCCGTGACTCCGCATGGCGCTACCTCACCGTGCTGGATCTGCCATTCTCGCTAATTTTCGACACGCTGCTGCTGCCGATCGATGCCAGCCACGGCCCTTACGAGTAGCGTAAATTAACGCTCGTCCCACTCATCGGCTGCGGTTTGACCTTCTTCCGTATCGAGTGGTGGCTCGAGCTGAAATTCGCCCTCATCCCACTCGTGCAGGGTGTTTTCTTCCAGCCATTCCTGCCGCAGTTCGATTTCATCATAGTCACCGTCAAAGACGGCCTGCGCACCTTCACCGCTCAGGACCGGCAGGCATTCCCCTTCTTCACCCTCATCGGCAAAGAATTCGGCCTGCCACATAATATCCCCATCCTGCAGAACGTATTTTTGGATATTAAGTTGTTGCACGTCAGCATCTTCTTCTTCAACGCCGGGGTTATCGGCGAGGAACTCTTCACGAGCGGCATCAATAGCTTCTTCCAGCGTGCTATAAAAAACATATTCTTTAGGGGCCATAATCAGTGCCTCGTCGGTTAATGTTAACAAATGTATAGGTTGGGGTATGCGGATTGTCAAAGCGTATGTCTATAGTAGGATAACCTGCAAGTAACAGGTTGATGCTTTTGGCTTAGATTGATGATTACCCCAGCATCAAGCATTAGAAAAATGCGAAAAAGGGCTGAATGTTCCGACTTTAAGAGTAGTCTACATACCTGACAGAAGCGATTTAAGTGCATTTATAATACATAGATGATTAATCTACCTCTTTTCAGAGTAACGGAACGACGTATATCAAATTGCCGATTAATAGTACATGTATTTAGAATGGCCTATAACTTGTTCCGTTAAAGAACGAGTGCTTTTTCAATACTACTTTCAGAAAATAATTTGGCAATTATTCCAACGGTGCTGTTTGTATTTCTCACGTATGGTAGACTTCCTCTATGCAAACATCAGGGAAAACAGTATGCAAATAATGAGGATGACATACGACGACATTGATAAAAATGGCTATGCCAAATTACACGTCTATGGAATAGGAACTTTCTCGGTATTCAGTGGGCAAAACCCATATACCAATGATCCCAATTGTGCGTTTATGCCTAACAGTGCAATCCCTACTGGACGGTACTGGATCGTTGATAGGCCTACGGGTTCTACTCTTAATCAGATCCGGGCATGGGGGATAGATACAATCACTGGTAACGATCACTCCGAATGGTTTGCACTCTTCAGTGCTCAAACCATGACAGATAGCATTCTGATTAATGGTGTATCGCGTGGTAGTTTCCGTTTGCATCCATTACGGCCAGATGGAACGGGTGTATCAGAGGGATGCATAACATTCCTCAATCGCCCTGATTTCTATACTGTACGTAGTCAGTTGCTCCGTACAAAAAAAGTAAAAGTACCAGGTTCCAGATCTGGATTAATGGCGTATGGCTGGGTGGACGTACAAGGGGGTAGCAACTATGCGAACTGTAGGATTCGTTAAGTATGCAGCCTTATATAGTATCTGCATCATCTTTTCATGGTGGCTATCAAGTTTCGGTAAACCTCTCAATGGGTTTACTCAATGGGTAATGGATACCGCCTATAGTACTTTCGGTTCCGGCCTGAGTGGGTTATATGAAGCTGATGCAGATCCGGTAAGGTTCATTGCCTTAATCGTTATGGTACTCATCTACGCTACGGTACTGTTCCTGCTCATACGCTTAGCCCTCAGAAAGTTCCAGAAAAAAAGAAATTAATTGCAATAAGAAGCCCCGAAAGGGGCTTTATTTTTTTTTGCGGTTTATAAAATCTTTTATTGGTAGATTTTGTGAGTAAACTTTATTTATTTTATCTAATAACTGTTTGTTATTTTTTACTGCGGCATGACGAATATCATTTATTTCTTTTTCAAAGATGTCTTTTGCTATTTTATCAGCAAAGTAAAGGTTCTCGTATTCCCCAAGAGCTATATAAATTCGAGTGAAAATATCATCATATTCTTTAGTTGTTTTTTGAACGAAGTTTTCAATTTCACTTGCGTGTTCACTAATGTCATAATTAGTACGTGAAATTGATTTGAATTGATTTATGATACCATATGATAAGCGATGATATTCATCATTTTTGTTTTCCAACTCTTGATTTAGCTCATCAATATGTGATTTGATTTTAACATCATCACCATCGATTCTAACAGATTCGACAATTTTTTTTTGTTAAAGCTAATATCGTATTTTTAGCTCGAAAGCTTAATGTGCGGATATTAGAAAGATCTTTATATACAGCATTTTCAATAATAGTATAAGCTATATCATAATGTTTCTGAGCCATCCAATCCGGTACTTTCATTAACGCGATGATAGCAATTATGAAAGTACCAAATGTCCCAATGGCACTTAACCAATCCGTAAATGATCCCCATTCAAATCCCTTAACATCAGCGAAGAGAACCTTAATGAGTACCAAAACTGCTAAAGTTAATAATACTCCAACAATAGAGATAAGGGTGATATTTGTTTTCCTGCAAACCATCTATAAATGATCCTGTTGTCATGATAATCAGCACAAAGACTTTACCACTGTAAACGAAATCAAGTACACTCACAACCTCATGCCCCCAACGGTGGGTAGGTTTGTTGAAGGTGTGGGTGTGGCGTGAAGCTATTATATGATAATCCTCAGTACTGATTTACTCCCTTCAGTTCACATGTAAGTAAAGAAATTCTACTTAAGGCCGATACTACCCATGATAGGAAATCTGTTGTTGATTTCCTAACTATCATTACTGATAGATTATAAGGGCCAAAATGAAAAAACTATTATTAGCAACATTATTCATGGCGAGTACATCACAGGCCGCTACTATCTCTGAGGGTTTTTACTGCGACAGCTACGGCAATCTGATGAAGATGATTAGTGCTATCTCGACTAAAGATCAGGGGGTGATGTTGAAGATGGTCAAAGCTGGTATTTGCGTTACGGTTGAAGAACCTATGACGATACGTAACGTACAGGTTATGGATCATGGGTTCGTGTCGTTCGGTCATTCCGGCGAAGTAGGGTATTCAGTACAACAATTCATTAAGGACTGATGAAAACAGTTACGGTATAAAATACAGATAATTTATAGGGTGTAACAATGGGAAGGGTGATAGCTGTTGTCATGGTGTTGATAGCATTATTGATCAAACTCGCGGGTGATGATGGCAAGCATGAAGCACAAGCCGAAGAACCGTCTAACCAGCTCACAGATCAGGAGTTACAGGACGCTAAGGATTTCGCTCAGGCTCTTATCCAGCGTGATTACACATGCGATAAACTCACTACGTTTAGCAATGCGAACTTCTCAGGCCGTATAGATGTGTGGTGTGATGATCAGTACCAGTATGAGATAACAAAGCCTGGTGGACGCTGGTTAGTCGAAGCGAAATAACCTACAAAGCCCACTATCATAGTGGGCTTTTATTGTCATCCCTAAACCACCTCCTGGGGAGGTGGTGATTGATCCTGTAAGGCTATAGCCTGAAGAATGCCCATGTCGGAATATCTCTTCTTACTCACCACAAGTAAAAGGAGACAGACTGACATGGGGATTTACAGGAGTTCATCACATGTATATTGGCGTTGCAAATACCACATAGTCTGGACGCCAAAATATCGATTCAGGATCCTCAAAGATAAGCTGGGTAAGGAACTTTACAGGACAATCTACATCCTCTGCGGAATAAAAGGTTGTGAAGTTCTGGAGTTAAATGTTCAACCAGATCATGTACATCTTGTGGTTATCGTGCCGCCTAAAATTTCCATATCAACGTTGATGGGGCATCTTAAAGGTCGCAGTGCCATCAGACTCTACAATCGTTTTCCATATATAAGAAAGAGGTTATGGGGAAACCATTTTTGGTCACGCGGCTACTTTGTCGATACGGTAGGGGTAAACGAAGAGATCATCAGACGATATGTGCAGTATCAGGAGAAAACGGAACAAACGCACGAACAGCAGATGGAATTGCTAGAGTAGAAACAGGAATGAAACAATAGCCCCCCTTACAGGGGGCATTCTAGAAAGCCACCTTCTAAGAAGGTGGTCTTTTACTCATTTGGGAAATATGAAATAGTCGTGCATATTACTTTTGATATTATCTGAATCATGTTTAATGTAATCTTTTAGATCTTCTAATTCCTTATGAACCTCTAGTATCTTTTCATCATCTTGCATGTAAATGCGACCTTGTAATTGATATGAGATATCACAGAATTGCTTCAACCTTTCGAAACACCTGAATGTCTCAGGTAATACGGAAACATTGAATCTTTGACAAGCAAAAAGATTTCCTTTTAGACTAATCGCCCTATATGCTAGTGTTTTAATTTCTCCCCATGTTTGAGATGTGTGAGAATTGCTTGGTTTAATACTTATAACATCCCAATACAACCTTTGAATATTTTCTTCAATCGAATCATATTCACTGATTAAATTGTTAACATGGTTAAAACCTGCTTCATAAGTCTTTTGTTTAAACCAATTGGGGGCAGCCTTATACGCAAGGAAGGCTATATAAGTTGTCGCTATAGACGATCCTGTACTCACCCAATCTGATACGCTACCCCATTCTAAGCCGCTCATACTATTAAAAATCACCTTTGAAAAAGCTATGATAGCGAAGACGAATGAAATTATAACTAGCGAAATTAATATTGTATTCGTCCGTTTTAAATAATCCATGGTCATATCCACTTTTCATAAGCGGAACTGGATTTTTGATAGTTCAAATTTATCATAAGCCATAACTACATCATGCTTACGTATTTTTGTGCCAGTGTAATTATTTGAGCCATCTATAATTCTTGACAAGTCTGTTTTATCTTTTTTATCAATTTTCATGCCAAAATATAACCCTGTCATTTGTGATCTTTTAAATGAGTAGATCCCTTCAGGCTGTTTTGTTACAACACGCATTTCTTGCTCATACTCCCATTCTTTAGCTTTAGTTAAACAAGCTTGGAAACCAGTATTAGGGCCGTCAGTACGTCCATTCTCATCAAAAAGCGGAGGTCGATCCTCAGAATAGTTCACATCAAAAGGAATAAGAATTTGTGATAGTTGATTAATACCCAAGCTATAATACTCTACTATTTGAAGGCTGTCTGATTTGAATTCAAACTCAATGACACAACCTTCATGGTTATCAGCATAGTGTGCCCACATCGGGAGTATGAAAGGTGACTTACTGAAACAGCTTATGGACATGTTGCGGGTATAAAGATCTCTAAATGCACCACTGCGTAGAGACTGGAGATGCTTAGAAGTCTCACGATGATTGCTCTTGTAACGCTTAACCCCACCACCAATTTCATCGTTAATGCGGCGTGTAAATTTCCTTAATCCCTCTTCTTGAACCGCAGGGAAATAGTCAAAGGGATCGTTGAAATTCACAGGAGAAGTGAACTTTAACGTTGAATTTTGAATGATGATTTTTGCTGTTTCAGCACCAACATACTTATAAAATTTCATGATTCCGATTGTTCTTATTGATATCTCAAGTAGCATGATAATAGCCACCTTTTAAACAACAATCTAGAACGGTAGTTCTTCTTGTCCACAGAACCAATCATCGCCATGTTGTTCAATCACACGTTGTTCAGCATGTAGATAACTCACAGCGTCCAGAACATCTTTGAATGGCGTTTCGCTAAGCAAAATGAAACAATTCGGTTGCACCGTACCAATCCAGAACACCCCGCCTACAGAACCTTCAAAAATCACCTGATCACCAAACTTGAATTGCTCAAGAGCACTTCCACGATGACAGACCGTGAACCATACCCCGTTGTTGGAGAACTGGTGAACACCTCTACGTATGGATGGATCGTAACCTTTCTTATTGCCCATTTCTTAGCCCTCCCATAAATAACTGTGTATACGCACAGTGTTGCAAGCAAAAACCACAAAATCCTGTACCGAAAAAATCCCTTTAAGCTCATGTACTTTTTATACCACTAAAAGTGGTAGGTTTTTAAATATCGATCGATTCTTAATGATTAATAGGTAAAGCGATCAATTCTCAGTAAGTTAACTTAAAAAGGATTACATAATGACTATTGATCATTGGGCTATTCCCATAACAAGCATTGAGGGAAAACTATTAGGTATTGACATTGAGAGCCACGTTGAAAGGGATGGTGTAAGGCTATTGGCCGGGATAGAAGAGGAAGTACTGAGCAGTCAGTTAAGGCTAGTTGAACGCAAGACGGCCTGGTCCACGGATAACAATCTGTTTTGCCTTATTGGTAAAGGAACTATCAGTGCTACAGAGCACCTATCATTCCTACGACAGATGACCACAACGACTCGTAAACATGAATACGAGTAGCTTGATGATCTTTGTGTTAATGGCGGTTCAGCTATCCCGCTCGTAACAGGTGCTTTCGAAGTAGCAAGGCTAAATAGGCGATATACAGAAGAGATTATAGGTCGTCTGATCTTTCCGGTGCTGCTCAAGAGTATTAGACCGGCAACTACAATCCGATATACCAGATGGATAATGGCAGTACTGGCTGCTTGGTACGGGAAGAACAGGTGACAACTATGCATGTTTATTGACGAAAAATAGCTACATGCTATAGCAGAACTTAACAGGAGATTAAGAATATATTAGCCACACTGAATTCTAATCAATTTCTATCAACACCAAAGCGTTTAATACGACATTTATACTAAAGCACGAGTACTTTAATAGATCATACTGACTCTTGATACTAACTGTGATCGGAGGATATATGACGTTTAAGCCCAATAAACTTACTTTTGCAGAGGGACTCAAAAGAATCGAGAATGCCTTTGCTAAAGAGAAAATGAAGTATCCGACATCTATAATTACCTCTCGTGATGCTAATCTGGCAAAAGTTTGTAATGCATTGAAGGTAGACAATGTACCATTAGGATTTAAAAAATGGCAACTACCCGTTCATCTTGAAATGGCTTCACAATTTTTTATTTCAGTTGGGGCTGCTGATACTGTTGTCCCACTACATTCTCATGATGAAGGTGATGGGTTCAGATTAATTATGTCAGGGACAATAATATATAATGGTATTGAATTAACAGAGGGCGATTGGATGTTCATTCCCAAAGGTAAAAGTTACGACTTCAAGGTTGGAGAAAAAGGAGTGACATTGTTCTACTGCTATAGTTGTTGTTGTGCATAGCTTATATTTTTCTTTGCCATGGAAGGTAAGAAATTTTGCTGAGAAAATGTATGCTTTTGAACTGAAACTAACAATAAAAATTTTAAGATAATCTATTCGGTAATTTTCTAAAAGGTACTTTTGTTATATTGTGGGGCAGGTGAGTTTAGTTTTCGGCAGCGAATTGCTTTAAATATCTGTGACATTAGAACAATGCCCCGAACCTAAGATGAATAGGAATTGAATAAAGAATGAATAATGAATCGCCACTGATAATCTAGACACTTTGCCAGAATTAAAAAGCCCCTTAAGGGGCTTTTTTTATAGTCGTTGTAATAGTAATGGTTTCTTCGCTTTCTCTAAAAACTGAATGGCTTTGTTTGATTATTTCCCTAACATCAGTTTTCTTTATTTTTCTGTAATTCAAAAAAGCCGAAGCTAAAACAGCAACTAAAAGTATAAGTGATACTATACAAATAGTTACCCTTTCTAAGGGTGATAATTGGGGGTCTATATATAAACCATACATAGAAACAGCAGAGATAGCAACACCGAAAACCATCCACATATCTATAGGGCTTTTATTTGTCGATTTGACCGTAGTGTGCTTTTTGACTAAGTCCGTACCTGATAGTAATGTTAAAATTAAGGATAATATAGCGAGGGCAGTATTTACATTAAAATTTAGCATTGCGAATGTAAACAGCAATAGTAAAATGAAAATAAGTATCGCTAAGACTAAAAATATTCCTTTCTTGTTCATAAATACCCCGTCGTATTTTTAAAAAGGTATTTTATGTCAAGAGTTAGTAAAAAGGAATCTGCGCATCACAATAAAGTGATGGAGTTGGTGTATTCAGATAAGCAATTAACACAAGTTGATAGGGGATTCATATTCACCAATTATAGGGGGGACGGTATAGGGCTACAGGTGCTTCTTGCATGGGATTTCATACTTTAAGTAATAGACCAACGCAAATTACATGCGTGGAACTTAATCCAGAGTACGGTTTGAGTACAAGGTGATTGAACATACAAGTACCATTGGGCCAATTACTACAACTTCGATTGGTTATGGCTGATGAAAAATAAAAAAAAAGCCCCGTTTGGGGCTTTTAAGTTAACCCAAGCTATTCTTCTTAAACTTCATTACTTTTTTATTGTACCGTATTTCACAATTATCAAATCTTTTTCTTGTTATAGCTTCAATCTCATCACATTTTTTCCTAACTGATGCTTCAGTTGGATTTAAATTCTTCATAAGGTATAAAATTGTTTTGATAATGCTATATTTGTCCTTAGTATTTGCACAGGCATAATATAGATTAAAGATGTTTTCTTTTCTAATGAAGTCTTCAGTGTTTTTGTAATGTTTGTTAAAGGAAGTCTCTAATTCTGAAAACTCAGAAATGCTTTTCACGTAACTTTTCAATTTTGGCGTTCCAAGCTCATCTAATTTTTTTGAACAGGCCTCGTTGAAAATCGATTGCAAGCTCTCAATTTTACCTATTAAACTTTTAATTTCTTGCTGAGATGGCAAAGGTGGAAATGTACAGAGTTTTTCAATATACCAATTACTTGTCATTCCTTTTTCACCACGAGAATGACGTAGCACATCAATATATAAATCCCAGTTTTGAGTTCTTTGGGCTTGATAAAGATAAGTAAGTACTATATCAGGTAAGCCTTTATATAAACAATTGACTTTATTATTTATGTTATGAGTTTCTTTTAATAAATTGGCATGCATGGAAGATAAGGATAAAAAATTATCTTTATAGGAAATTAATCTCTCAATGCTCTCACGTCTGTCAAGCTCAGCATCAATACGATTTCTTTCCTGTATATATTGCGTGTGTTCACCAAAGTACTTATCCCCACAAATGCCTCCAATTAAACCTTCATGTCCAGTATCATCAACACCAAGATATCCATGCTGATGTTTTTGACCACAGTTCCCATGCTCGGTTTTTACCTGGCACTTCACACTCTCACTAAGATGATAGCGTCCTGCAAGAGAACGAAAACTTTTAACAGTAATTTCTAAATCAGAAGAAAAATTAGGGCGTGAGGTAATTTGTTCTATTGTTGCAAAAGATTCTGAATTATCTGCCATTACATTTCCTTATCTTTGCGTACTGTTTGGATGAACAGATTGTGAGAATATACACCCCTTAAAGGGATCTTTCAATGGCGTATGAAGTTTAAGGTTATAGGCGATGCGTGTTTTAAACGAACCCGGGGATTGTGACATGACGGATACCGACAAAGGCTAAAGTAAGTACTTATGAACGGATAACGCAATGATCCAATTATATATGTATTTTACTTTACGCTTTTTCCAGCGTGGCGTACATGGTCATTGGTGTCTCCCTGTTTTCCAGAAGGTTTCAGGGAAAGAATAGCTGAATATCTGATTCTGCAAGTATGAATACGAAAATATGCTTCAGGCGTTCGTCTTATTCCGCCACCGGACGTAACGCGCGGGATAAACTGAACCACGAATAGATCGCATTAAACAGCACTACGCCTGCCGTCACGATAAAGACGGCGCGAAAACCAAAGCTGGCGGAAATGCCAGCCCCGAGGAGCGGCCCGGTGACATTACCGATGTCGCGAAACGACTGGTTATAGCTGAAAATACGCCCGGCAATCTGGTTTGTGGAGTTGTAGACCAGCAGGGTTTGAACGGCGGGCAGTAACGCGCCGTCGGCAGCGCCCAGTAAAAAGCGCAGAACACCAAGCTGCCAGGGCGAGTGCACCATCGACATGGGGATCAGCAGCAGGACAGAGATCACCAGCGCACAGATCAGAATTTTTTCCGGGCCGACGCGGTCTCCCAGTTTCCCCAGCCTCGGAGCGCTGAGCAATGCCGCCACGCCGGGCACGGATGCGATCAGCCCGCTAATAAATGCAATATTGCTGACGTTGCCCGCCAGATCGCGAACGTACAGCGTGAGGATAGGAGCAATCGATCCGGTTGCAACCTGAATAATCAGGGTCGTCACGAACAGACTCAGCACCAGTCTGGGATTTTTGAGCGAGGTCAGCACCTCCCTGGCGTGGAGCATCTCTTTCTTCGCAACGGGCGTGAAGTTTTCCCGAATACAGAGCAGGGTAACGATAAAGCACAGGAACAGCACGCTGGCGGTGATGAAGAACACCGGGCGCAGGCCATAGCTGTCGGCAAGGAGTCCGCCGGCCAGTGGCCCCAGCAGGGCACCGCTCACGCCGCCGGTTGAGAGCGTGCCCAGCGCCCAGCCGCTCTTATGGCGAGGAATTTGTGTGGCAATCAGGGCGTTGGCATTGGGAATAAAGCCTCCCAGCAAGCCCAGCAGCGCGCGCAAAATCAGGAACTGCCAGACGTTTTGCGCCACGCCCATCAGCGCCATGATGATGGCCATCCCCAGCGCCGAGCGGAGCAGCATGATTTTTCGCCCCTTGCGGTCGGCAAGGCCACCCCAGAAGGGCGAGGCCATCGCGGAAAACAGGAACGTAATGCTGAATACCAGGCCGGACCACATATTGAGCGCGCTGTGGCCCGTCACGCCCAGCTGTTCGACGTAAAGCGGCAGGAAAGGCATGACCAGGCTAAACGCTGCGCCGGTGAGAAAACAGCCAAGCCACGCAACCGTGAGGTTACGCTTCCAGCTTATGGGGGCATCTGAGGGTGACATAACAATCCGCATAATGAGGTGCTGAGCACCTGAAGCATGAAGTAATAAGCCTGCTAATTATGCGCCTGGGTTATGATTGCCGCAATGAGGGGGAGCTTTTAAAGCTAAAACAGCATGCGGCCCTGAGGGCCGCACGTTGAAAATCAATAGCGGGACGGCGTGCCTTTTGGCCGGGTTTTAAAGCGACGGTGCAGCCACATATACTGTTCCGGGGCGAGCATGATGCACTTCTCCACCACGCTGTTCATCCAGCGTGCGGTGGTTTCTGCATCGTCAAGCGGCGGTGCGAGTTCCGGCTCCAGCATCATCAGCTCGTAGCCCGAACCGTCTGGCTTACGGCGGGGAACAAAAGGCACGATGGCGGCTTTGGACATCCGCGCCAGCATCCAGGTGCCGGTGGTTGTCGCGGCCTCTTCAACGGCGAAGAAAGGGACAAAAACGCTGGCCTGTGGGCCATAGTCATGGTCGGGGGCATACCAGACCACTTCACCGGATTTCAGCGCGCGGATCATTCCCTTCAGATCTTTACGGTCGATCATGCTTTTGTTAGAGCGCATGCGGCCGTTGGTCTGGATTAAATCGATGACCGGGTTATCGTTAGGGCGATAAACGCCAATGCCGGGCGCCTGCATGCCGAACATACGCGCCCCGATTTCCAGTGTCAGAAAATGGACGCCGATCAGCAGAACGCCCGTCTGGTTGGCCTGAAGCGTATGCACCGGATCCATGCCGGTTCCCGTCACCTCACTCCAGCGAGCCATGCGTTTGTCCGGCCAGAACCACGCCATGCCGGTTTCCATAAGCCCCATCCCGACGGATTCGAAATTCTTTGCGACCATGTCGTGACGCTCTGATTCGCTCATCTGCGGAAAACACAGCTCAAGGTTGCGGTACGCGATTCTGGCGCGACGCTTCATAAACAGCTGTGCGAAACGGCCCAGAAATTTGCCCAACCGAAAAATAACAGGGTAGGGAAGCTGTACCAGAAGCCATAAAAAGCCGATGCCAAGCCAGGTCAACCAATAGCGGGGATGCAAAAGGGCGGCAGTAAATGTTGGTAACTGGGTCATGTCTTTCCTGTGTTCAAACGTCCTGTTTCGCTAGTGTCTCATTTTTTGAGGCGTAGCCAAAATATCTGCTTTCGAAGCGTGCACGAATACAGCAATTGTTAAGCCTGATTAATCAGGGTGTGTGAAATGTAGCGTAAATTGTGTGGATGTAAATTGGTTTTGTTTGCTATATGATGCCGACCGAATTTTCATTCTCTCTAACGATTCCAGGACTGTACACCATGCCAGTGTTACACAACCGCGTGTCGAATGAGATGTTAAAAGCGCGTATGTTGGCTGAAACCGAACCGCGCACCACCATCTCATTCTATAAATACTTCACGATCGACGATCCGCAGGCGACCCGCGATGCGCTTTATCAGGCGTTCACAGCGCTGAACGTCTTCGGCCGCGTCTACCTTGCCCGTGAAGGCATTAACGCGCAGATTAGCGTACCGGAAAGCAAAGTCAGCGCCTTCCGTGACGTACTTTATCAGTTTGACCCGGCCCTTAACGGCTTACGCCTGAACATTGCCCTGGATGATGACGGGAAATCCTTCTGGGTGCTGCGCATGAAGGTGCGTGAACGCATCGTGGCGGACGGTATCGACGATCCTGAGTTTAACCCGGCGGACGTCGGTGAATACCTGAAGGCGGCGGAAGTGAATGCGATGCTGGACGATCCGGATGCCGTGTTTATTGATATGCGTAACCACTATGAGTATGAGGTGGGGCATTTCGAGAACGCGATGGAAATCCCGGCCGATACCTTCCGCGAGCAGCTGCCGAAAGCGGTTGAGATGATGCAGGAGCATAAAGATAAAAAGATCGTTATGTACTGCACCGGCGGTATCCGCTGTGAGAAAGCCAGCGCGTGGATGAAGCACAACGGCTTTAATAAGGTCTGGCACATTGAAGGCGGCATTATCGAGTACGCTCGCCGCGCCCGTGAGCAGGGGCTGCCGGTACGCTTTATCGGGAAAAACTTTGTCTTTGACGAGCGTATGGGTGAACGTATTTCGGACGACGTCATTGCCCAGTGCCACCAGTGCGGCGCGCCGTGCGATACCCACACCAACTGCAAAAATGACGGTTGCCATCTGCTGTTCATTCAGTGCCCGGCCTGTGCCGAGAAGTTTAACGGTTGCTGTAGCGAGCTGTGCAGCGAAGAGAGCATCCTGCCGGAAGAAGAGCAGCGTCGCCGTCGCGCAGGACGTGAAAACGGCAACAAGATTTTCAATAAATCACGCGGTCGTCTGAATACCAAACTGGGTATCCCTGACCCGGAATGATAATAACGCCCGGCACGGTGAAAGCCTGCCGGGCGACGTTATTACGATTTCTGCTGTACACCTTCAACGGAAATAATCAGCTCCACGTCCTGAGACGCCGGGCCTAAATCCGTTGTGATATTAAAATCTTTCAGGTGAATTTTCCCTGCCGCTTCAAAACCTGCGCGTTTACCTCCCCACGGGTCATCACCCTGACCCAGTAATTTCGCATCAAGCGTGACCGGTTTGGTTACGCCGTTAAGCGTCAGGCTGCCCGTAATATTCAGCTTATCGCCGTCTTTCTTCACCTCAGTAGAAGTGAAGGTCGCCTGCGGGAATTTCGCGACGTTGAGGAACTCCCCACTGCGCAGGTGTTTATCGCGCTCTGCGTGGTTTGTGTCGACGCTGTTCGTATTAATCGTCACATTGACTTTATCGGCCGCGGGATTTTTTTCGTCAAAGGTGAACGTGCCGTCAAAATCCTTAAAGGTGCCGTACAGCCAGCTATATCCCAGGTGCTGAATACGGAAATTGACGAAAGCGTGCTGGCCCTCTTTATCAATTTTATAATCTGCCGCCACGGCGGAACCGGCGGTGAATAACAGAGAACCCAGTGCGATACCCAGCAGGTGTTTTTTCATTTTATGCTCCAGAGTCAACTGACGAGCGGCCAAGCATGCGCTTTAGCGTATCGTCTTTATCAATAAAATGGTGTTTGAGGGCGGCAAGCCCGTGAAGTACGGACAGGATCACCACGCTCCAGGCAAGCCAAAGGTGAATGACCCCCGCCGTGTCGGCCTGCGCCCCGGCATCGCTCAGTGTTGCCGGAACGTCGAACAGGCCGAAGACGTTAATCGGCTTACCGTCAGCCGTCGAAATGAGATAGCCGCTAATCAGGATGCCAAACAGCAGTGCATAGAGGGCAATATGCGCGGCGACGGCACTGATGCGGATAAATTTACTGTGGGTCTTTGGCGCGGCGGGCGGCGGGGAAATATGTCGCCAGATCACGCGGAAAACCAGCCCCAGCATCAGCAGGACACCAATGCTTTTATGCAACTCCGGCGCCTGGTGATACCAGCCATCGTAATAGCTGAGCGTGACCATCCAGAGTCCAAGTCCAAACATACCGTAGACGGCAAGAGCAAATATCCAGTGCAAACCTATGGATATTATTCCGTAGCGCCGGGAGGAGTTACGCAATTGCATCAGAATGTCCATTTTCAAATTAACCGGAAAGTAAAAATGAACGGGAAGGCGGGATATTGCAACTGAAATAATTGTCTATTGATTTTTATTTTATTTATTTCAGCAATTTTGAAAAGGATCGCTGGCGCTAATTCAATCTCTTCGTGCAAGCGAAATGGTGAGTTTCAATAAAGATAAATTAACGTCAATTATTGTCAGTAAGGCTTTTCAGTAAAATACAATGTAAACAAAATCAATAATGGCCAACAGCGCCCACAATAAGAGATAGAGCATAAAATGCTCGCGAATATTATTCATCAGAAAGCTAACGATCCTGCGCATAACGCCCCGTAATGCAGTGTGAATGAAACGGGCCCCGGGACGTCCGGCGCCCGTGGCGAATTATCCGTTAAAACGCGAGAGGGAGAAGGGCGTCAGATCAAACTGCGGTGCAATACCCTGGGCAAACTGCGCGGCGATTTCACCCAGCACGGAAGCAAACTTAAAGCCGTGGCCGCTCAGTCCGGTGATGAGCAGAATGTTGTCATGCCCCGGCAGTGTATCAATGATAAAGTCTTCATCCGGCGTGTTGTCGTAGGTACAGGCCGCGCCATAAAGCAAGCCGCCGACGCCCGGAAGAATAGTGCGCAGGAACGAGAAGGCTTCCGAACCATCCTGAGGAAAGGCGCCGAAAGGCTTACGCTCTTCAGGGGAGGAGATAGCCTGGCCCCCGTTGTGTTTACCGATTTTCAGCGCGTCTTTTTCTGACGGGAAGCCGTAGAACTGGTCGCCGTTGGGTAATTCGCCGGTGAAGGCCGGGAATTTATTCTGGACGCTGTAACGACCATCCGACTGGAACCAGGAGAAGACCTTGCGCACCGGCTGGATCGGCAGATAGGGCAGCAGGCGGGTAACCCAGGTTCCCGCGCTGACCAGCAGGCGATCCGCGGAATATTCACCGTCAAGGGTCGTTACCGTGACGCCATTATCGTCATGGGTGATGGCGTCCACCGGACAGTTGAACAGCTGCGCGCAGCCTGCCTTCTCGGCAAGCTCGATCCAGGTCTTGATCGCCGTTTCACAATGCAGCACACCAGAGTGGGCTTCAAAGAGGCCAATATAATCGTCCGGGACGCTAATTTCAGGCCAGCGCGTGCTAATGCCCGTCGCGTCCAGTTTCTCAACGTCCAGATTAAACGCTTTCGCGCTGCGTTCGACGCCGGCGAGAAATTCAGAATGGGCCGGGCCCAGGTTGATAACGCCGGTACGTTCGAAAATGCGGTCTTCAGTCTGTTTCGCCAGTTCGTCCCACAGCGTCTGGGCGCGAAGCACCAGCGGAACATAGCGCTCGCCTTCGCCATACGCATGGCGGATGAGGCGGGTATCGCCATGATGGCTGCCCTCCGCATGAGGCGGAAGATGGCTATCGATCATCAGGACCTTCAGGCCCGCCTGCGTCGCGTAATAACCGGCGGCAGAACCCACAGATCCGCTGCCAATAATGATTAAGTCGTATCTCATATGCATCTCGTAAACTGATGTTTTGTTAGCAGAGTAATTAACAACGCGGGGTTAGACAAGGGAGAAATAAATAAGGCACCGCGAGGGTGCCTGTTGAGTGAAAAGTGGGCATAAGCTTAGTGCCGTTTATACTCATTTTCCTGATAGTCGCCAGATTCTATTTTTGCAATACCTGCCTCTAAAATAGAAATAAACTGACGGGCGACGTCTGTTGTTAGCCACAGCGTCTGTCCAACTTCCGCTTCTTCACGGTTGAGTTGATTTGGGGTCTGGTAGTGCAAACGCAGCATCAGCGCATCGTAGCTATCTACGGTACTGATATCCCAGCCAACGAGTGGGTGGGTCTGGATGACTTCACTATTCTTTTCCATTATAACCCCCTTAATGCGTGTTAGAAGACAACGGCTTTGAGGTTCAATGCATGTTTTTCTGAAAGCAACTTCAGTATACCAAGTAATAAGGGTTCCGAAGGGAAAAATAAACAGGTGGCAACACATTTTTCTGCTTTTTAGGATTGTTCGAACAATAAAACACCATCTCGTTCACGATTTTTAAAGAAGATGCCGAATTAATTTGAACTTACGGGATTTTAGGCAAAAAAAAGCCGGGGCGACCCGGCAAAAAACACAATGAGGGAGCAGTGTTAATCCGTGATGAACCAGTCGTCAGCGCTTTCCCACGTTTCCTGCAGGATTTCGCTGATGCGATCTTTATCTTCTTTTGCGGCACCAATAACGGAAAGGTTGTTTGCCGCGGCGTAACGCACCGTGACGGCACCTGCGTTGTCAGGAAAGGTATTGTTAATACGACGGGATAATTCGCCTGCCAGCGCATCAAGCGCGCCGGCAGGC
>ERZ1035001.430-NODE-430-length-22499-cov-83.033996_pt1 | contig 22499 bp, 19 predicted proteins | sample MGYA00520685_ERZ1035001 | MGnify/ENA primary metagenome ERZ1035001 (study PRJEB33766, sample SAMN09781749) | gut metagenome | biome: gut microbiome | host: Homo sapiens | place: Madagascar | study: EMG produced TPA metagenomics assembly of the PRJNA485056 data... | reverse complement strand
CCAGGAATGACAGGACCAGAATCTGTAGTGTTACCATTACACCATATCCCAATGTCTTAGCAATCATTATAAGCATTAATCATAATTGCGAGTGCAAAGGTACTACTTTTTTCTGAATTACCAAAAAAATCAGCGTCTTTTTTCTAAAAAATCTCAATTTTTATCGTTTTTCGGGGTTTTTCCATGTATTTAGCGTATCTTTGCAAGGCTTTTATAAAGAAAAAACATAAACGAGACAATTAATAGAAAATCATCAATGAATACAACAAAACAATTAGTAGAGACAATTAAAGAAGGAATACAGGAAAAAAAAGGTAGTAAAATTGTGATTGCCGACCTGACGCACATCGATGGTACTATCGCAAAGTACTTCGTCATCTGTCAGGGCAACTCTCCATCACAGGTGGAAGCTATCGCTGAATCTGTAGGCGATTTCTGCAGAAAAAATCTGGGAGAAAAACCTGCAAATGTTGCGGGATTGGGAAATGACCAGTGGGTTGCTATCGACTTCGTGGATGTACTTGTGCATATCTTCCAACCAGAAGTTAGACAATTCTATGATCTGGAGCACCTCTGGGAAGACGCCAACCTGACTGAGATTCCTGACCTCGACTAATCAGCGGGACAACTTCCTTTATCCGGAGTTGGCATATTATATAATTTTAAGGTATATATAATTAAGGTATAAATATAATAAGGTGTAAGACTACCATACTATAGTTTTATACACGATATAGGATTCATATAATATCAGAAGATATGGAACAAGGAAACAGAATGAACAATCATGGCGGAGGGAAACCGCCAAAGATGCCTCGGTTCAATATGAGCTGGCTTTACGTCATCATCCTCATCAGTTTGATAGTAGTCTTTCTGAATGGTGGTGGTGATGCATTAGGTGGAAGTGCAAACAAAAAGGCTACTTACACTGAATTCAAGGAATACATCGAAAAGGGATACGTACTGAGCGTTACTGCCAATAAGAACGACGGCAACCTGAAAGTGTACGTTGCCCCAAATCATATCAGAGATGTATATCATAACAGTGCGAAGAACGTAGGACCTGCTCCTTATGTTGAAGTGCAGTATGGTTCGATAGACGAAGTTGACAAATATCTCGACAACATGGTGAAGGCAAAGAAAATCAAGTCTTACAACTATGTCAACGAGAAAGGCAACGACTTCATCAGCCTCCTGATCAACTTCGCCCCACTCATCATCTTCTTCCTCCTCATCTGGTGGGTATCAGGAAGAATGGGCGGTGGCATGGGCGGCTCTGGCGGCGGCATCTTCAATGTCGGCAAGAGCAAAGCACGCATGTATGAGAAGGGAAATACATTAGGTATTACCTTCAAGGATGTGGCCGGACAGGAAGGTGCCAAACAGGAAGTGGAGGAAATCGTGGAGTTCCTCAAAAACCCACAGAAATATACTGACCTGGGTGGTAAGATTCCTAAGGGAGCACTCCTCGTGGGTCCTCCGGGAACAGGTAAGACTCTCCTGGCAAAGGCTGTAGCCGGTGAAGCAGGTGTACCATTCTTCTCTATGAGCGGTTCCGACTTCGTTGAAATGTTTGTGGGTGTCGGTGCATCCCGTGTTCGCGACCTCTTCAGACAGGCTAAGGAAAAGGCGCCAAGCATTATCTTCATCGATGAGATTGATGCCGTGGGTCGTGCCCGCAGCAAGAACCCTGCCATGGGCGGTAACGATGAACGTGAGAATACCCTGAATGCCCTCCTTACAGAGATGGACGGCTTCGGTACCAACAGTGGTGTCATCATCCTTGCAGCTACCAACCGTGTTGATATGCTGGATAGTGCCCTGCTCCGTGCCGGTCGTTTCGACCGTGAAATCCACGTTGATCTGCCTGGCTTGAACGAGCGTAAGGCCATCTTCCAGGTTCATCTGAAACCAATCAAGATAGACGACACAGTAGATATCGACCTCCTGGCTCGTCAGACTCCGGGATTCTCGGGTGCAGATATCGCCAATGTTTGTAATGAGGCTGCCCTCATCGCTGCACGCCACGACAAGAAGGCTGTATGCAAACAGGACTTCCTCGATGCTGTCGATCGTATCGTAGGTGGACTGGAGAAAAAGACCAAGGTGATGACTGCAGATGAAAAGCGCAGCATCGCATTGCATGAGGCTGGTCATGCTACAATCTCATGGTTCTGCCAGTATGCCAACCCGCTCATCAAGGTTACCATCGTACCTCGCGGACAGGCTTTGGGTGCAGCATGGTACTTGCCTGAGGAGAGACAAATCACCACCAAGGAGCAGATGCTCGACGAGATGTGCTCGCTGATGGGTGGACGTGCAGCAGAGGAACTGTTTACAGGACATATCTCTTCTGGTGCAATGAACGATCTGGAGCGTGCTACCAAGAGTGCATACGGCATGGTGGCTTACCTCGGTATGAGTAAGACTTTGCCTAACATCTGCTATTACAACCAGAGCGAATACTCTTTCCAGCGCCCATACTCTGAGACAACGGCAAGAGAAATCGACGAGGAAGTACTCAAGATGGTGAACGAGCAATATACCCGTGCCAAGAACATCCTGATGGAACACAAGGAGGGTCACAATGCGCTGGCTGAACTCCTGATACAGAAAGAGGTTATCATGGCAGAAGACGTGGAGAAGATTTTCGGCAAACGCCCTTGGATGAGCCGTTCTCAGGAAATCATGGAGGACGAGCAGCCTAAGATCGACGACACCGTCAAGGAACTTCCAGAGGTACAAGCTGCTATCAAGGAGCATGAGGAAAACAACAAGAATGCTGAAGACAAGCAGGACGATAGTCATGCCGAAGACAAGCAGGACGATAATAATTAATACCAAAAGTCATGACAGACAAACAAAAGAACCTTATCATCAGAACCATCACCGGCGTACTCTTCGTCGGTTGTATGGTCTCATGTTTCCTGCAACCGAGAGCAATGGTACTCCTCTTCGCTCTGATCACTGGCCTGAGTATCTGGGAATACTGTGGGTTAGTCAACAATGAGATAGAAGACGTTTGCGTCAACCGCTTCATCTCTACCGTAGCAGGTGTATATTTCTTCCTTGCCGTAGCGGGATTCCGTACGGGTGTTACAGGCTACAACTTCGTGGTCTTCATCCCATACATCTTCACGATCGTATATCTCTTCATCTATGAGTTATATACAGGCAATAAGAATGCTGTTGGCGACTGGGCTTACACGATGCTTTCACAGATGTACATCGCTCTCCCATTCTCGCTCATCAACGTATTGGCATTTGAAGTATCAGCAGAAGACGGACAGATACATTACGACATGCTCTTACCGCTGAGCATATTCATCTTCCTCTGGACCAATGATACAGGTGCCTATTGCAGTGGCTCTCTCTTCGGAAAGCACAAGCTCTTCCCTCGCATCAGTCCTGCCAAGAGTTGGGAAGGAAGCATCGGCGGAGGCATCTTCGTACTGATTGCTGCAGCCATCGTCGGTTACTTTGCCAATTCAGGAGAAACCCTGCATACCTTGAACATCCCTGAGTGGATGGGATTAGGTTTGGTAGTCGCAGTATTTGGCACATGGGGCGACTTGGTAGAGAGCCTATTCAAACGCACCATCGGCGTGAAAGACAGTGGCAATATTCTTCCGGGACACGGAGGTATGCTCGACCGTTTCGATTCTTCACTTATGGCAATTCCTGCCGCAGTGATTTATCTCTACACCCTCCAACTGTTCGGATAAAACAATCCGTCCATCGGATAAGTCAATCCTATAAGTTCAGCAAACAAGAAACATTTTATACTATCAGGACGTGCTTCGCAAAGAAGTACGTCCTGTTTTGTTTCATACAAGTAAAAAGATATCACACTACCGATTCCCGTCCAGGCAAGCAAAAACAGCTGCATAGGCAGGGATGATTTTCTGCGTGGGCAAGCAAAAATTCTTGCCTGGGCAGGGAAAAATAAAAGTGGGGTAAGGGGAATGTTTTGAAAAACACCTCTTACCCCACTTCCGTTAGGATATAAAATATGACAAAAACTGGTCAGACCTATTCTGATATCGGAGGATTCTGATGGGAATTTTCCTCACTCATTTCCTGCGCCTTCCTCATTTGTTCTTCTGCTATTCGCAACTGTTCCTCTGCCTTAATACGGGCACGCTCAGCTTCTTCTTGGGCTTTAATCCTTGCACGTTCAGCCTCCTGTTCTGCCTTGATTCTTGCACGCTCAGCAGCCTCAGCAGCCGCTTTAGCCTCAGCCTCAGCCCTTTCCTTTGCCAGACGAATCAATTCCTCTCGATGCTTCTTGATCAGGTCATACATGATGGTAGCAGCCTGATCTGGAGCTATGCGATTGCCCAATTTCTCACGAACCTCCTGATAACCTGCTAACATTTTTTCTCTGCCAGGCATTCCAGGAAGAATCTGGAAGAGTTGGTCGGCAATACCATCCACCGTAAAGCGGTCGGCAAACATCTCCTTCACGATTTCCTTATTGGCCACCAAATTGACCAATGAGATATACTTCACCTTGAGGATATGATTGAAAGCCCAACGTATCAGTTTTGGAAGCGGTGTCTCATAGCAGACAACCTGCGGAACATCAAAAAGAGCCGTCTCTAATGTGGCAGTACCACTGGTCACTAATGCCACCTTACTTTGAGCCAAAAGCGGATAAGTCTTATTCTTGACCAACCTGACAGGAGTTCCCTCAATGAATTTCTGATAATATTCATCTTCAACAGAAGGAGCACCAGCCAAGACCATCTGATAATCCTCAAAACGCTCCGCCACCTCTATCATGGCAGGCAAATTATCCTTGATTTCCTGCAGACGACTACCAGCCAACAGAGCTATAATAGGCTTTCTTGTGTCCAGATTATTCTCAACACAGAACTCAGCGTATGTCTGATGATAATCCGCTCTGAACTCATTCACCTCCTGTGCCGTAGGATTGCCTACATAATGAATCGGATACTTGTGTTTTTTCTCAAAGAAATCAACCTCAAAAGGCAAGATGGAAAAGAGTTCGGCTATATCCCTCTTGATACTGCGGATACGCCATTCCTTCCATGCCCATATCTTAGGAGATATATAATAGTAAGCAGGTATTAAAGTGTTCTTTTTCAGAAACTTAGCAATATTCAGATTAAAACCCGGATAATCTACAAGAATCACCACATCAGGTTTCCATTCCACAATATCCTGCTTGCATTTTTTCATATTGGCAAAGATGGTACGCAGATGCAGGAGAACCGGTACAAAACCCATATATGCCAGTTCCTTATAATGCTTGACACGGGTTCCACCTTCAGCAGCCATCAAGTCACCACCGAAGAACCGAAACTCTGCCAATTCATCCACTTTTTTCAACGAGCGCATCAATCTGCTGGCATGCAAATCACCACTTGCCTCGCCTACTATCAAATAATACTTCATATCTTAGCGTGAGAAGTTTATAAAATCCTTGAGTGAAGGTTTAAATCTTGAAACTATTCAGTAATTCATAGTCTGTCACATCTATCTTGGTAGGAGTAATGGAGATATATCCATGATTCAGAGCCCACTGGTCGGTATCAGTAGCCTCCGGCTCATCATTGCGATATTCTCCCACCATCCAATAGTAATCGTAGCCACGCGGATGATGACGCTTTTCCACCTCATGAATCCAGGAACCACGAGTCATGCGACACATCTTAAAGCCCTTGAAAGGCAGATTCGCAGGGAAATTCACATTCAGACAGGTATCTATAGGCAAACCTTCCGCAAGCACTTTCTTCACAATAGCGACAACCCCATCCTTCAACGGAGAAAGATCGGCATTCTCATCGTAATTGCAACTACTGAAGGCCACAGAAGGAATACGCTTCATGCACCCCTCCTTAGCAACACCCATTGTACCGGAATAATGATTGTTGACACTGGAATTATCACCATGGTTGATGCCACTCAGAATCAAGTCTGGAGTACACCCAGGGAGCAATTGATCTAATGCCAACTTCACACAGTCAACAGGCGTACCGCTGCATGACCATACTTCCACATCCTCTCCCATATTCTTGCGGCGTTTCAGTCGCAATGGTTCTGTGGCAGAAAAGGCACAGGCATATCCCGACCGGGCACTTTCAGGAGCCACAACCAGCACGTCGCACCAGCCTTTGAGGAAGCCGACGAGCGTTTTGATACCATTGGCATGATAGCCATCATCATTCGAAATTAAAACTAAAGGTTTCTTATTTTCCATAAAATTTCCTTTCTTTTGGGTGCAAAAGTAATAAAAAAACTATAAAGTAACGTATTTCTCGCATAAAATATGTATCTTTGCATCGATTTTCACTATTATAACATATAGAAAATGGGAAAAATTATCGCATTAGCTAATCAAAAAGGTGGTGTAGGAAAGACTACAACTACTATCAATCTGGCTGCATCGCTGGCCACATTGGAGAAGACAGTCCTCGTTGTTGACGCTGACCCTCAGGCAAACGCCTCCAGCGGTTTGGGTGTCGATATCAAGGAGGTGGACTGCTCGCTCTACGAATGTATCATCGACCATGCCGATGTCCGCGATGCGATATATACCACAGATATTGACGGTTTGGACATTATCCCAAGCCATATCGACCTGGTGGGTGCTGAAATAGAAATGCTCAACCTTAAGAACCGTGAGAAAGTAATCAAGACCTTGCTGGAACCTATCCGCGATGATTATGATTATATCCTCATCGACTGTTCTCCTTCACTGGGACTCATCACTGTCAACTCGCTTACCGCAGCCGACAGCGTCATCATCCCGGTACAGTGCGAATATTTCGCTCTTGAAGGTATCAGCAAACTGCTCAACACCATCAAGATTATCAAGAGTAAGCTGAATCCGAAACTGGAAATCGAAGGATTCCTGCTCACCATGTATGACAGCCGTCTCCGCCTTGCCAACCAGATCTATGACGAGGTAAAACGACACTTCCAGGAACTGGTGTTCAAGAGTGTCATCCAGCGCAACGTGAAGTTGAGCGAAAGTCCAAGTCACGGTCTCCCTGTCATCCTCTACGATGCAGAGTCAAACGGTGCCAAGAACCATCTGGCACTGGCAAAAGAGATCATCAACAAGAATAGTTAACAAGTAAAGACAAGAGAATTCTTCACTCTTCACTTAAAAACAACATAATGGCAGTACATAAGAAATACAATAACGGAACGAAAAGCAATGCCTTGGGTCGTGGACTCGATGCATTGATATCAACAGAAGGCGTTCGCACCCAGGGCAGCAGCACCATCAATGAGATAGCGCTTGACCAGATAGAAGCGAACCCCAACCAGCCACGCCGCGAGTTTGACGAGGAAGCCTTACACGAACTGGCTGAAAGCATCAAGGCTATCGGTATCATCCAGCCCATCACCCTGAGACAGGTATCGGAAAACAGATTCCAGATTATCGCCGGTGAGCGCCGATGGAGAGCTTCCCAACTGGCTGGTCTCCTGGCTATCCCTGCCTACATCCGCACCATCAGCGACGAGAACGTGATGGAAATGGCTTTGGTGGAGAATATCCAGCGCCAGGACCTCAATGCCATCGAAATCGCCCTTGCCTATGAGCATCTCCTGGAAAACGAGGGAATGACACAAGAGAAGATTTCCGAGCGCGTGGGCAAGAGTAGAGCAGCCATTGCCAACTACCTCCGCCTGCTGAAACTGCCTGCCCAGGTACAGATGGCATTGCAGAAGAAGGAAATCGACATGGGACACTGCCGTGCACTGCTTGCACTTGACAGTCCATCGCTACAAATCAAACTCTTCAAGGAAATCCAGAAAAACGGTTACTCAGTTAGAAAGGTAGAAGAAATGGTGCAGCACCTGAAAAACGGTGAGGACATCGAGAGTGGCAAGAAGACGATCACATCCAAGTCACAGGTACCAGAGGAGTTTACAATGCTGAAAGACCGTCTTTCTAAATTCCTCAACACCAAAGTACAGTTCACCTGTTCACCAAAGGGCAAAGGAAAAATCAGCATTCCTTTCGCCAACGAGGAAGAATTGGAGCGCATCATGAGCGTTTTCGACCAATTAAACCAAAACAAAAATTAAGAAAGTGAATTTCAAGTTATCACATATCTGCATCATGGCACTGCTATGGCTGGGCACAACACAGGCGATGGCACAAAAGGACTCACTCGCCGTAGAAAGCCTGAGCCTGGAGGATTCGATTACCATCGACAGTGCCTCCCTGAGCAAAGCCCTCGCCCCTAAAGCACTGAGAAAGAAGCGCAACTGGGCCACCTGGAGACCAGACACCAAGCGTGCCATGTGGCTTGCTCTCGTATTGCCGGGTGCAGGACAGATTTACAACAGGAAATACTGGAAGCTGCCTATCATCTACGGCGGCTTCGTGGGATGTGCCTATGCCATGAGCTGGAACAACCAGATGTATCATGACTACTCACAGGCATATCTGGACATTATGGACGATGACCCAAACACACAGAGCTACAACCAGTTCTTGCACTTGGGAGCCCAAATAGATGCCAGCAACATAGAGCGATATAAGGAAATCTTCCGCAAACGCAAAGACCGCTATCGCAGATGGAGAGACATGAGTATGTTTGTGATGATAGGCGTATATGCCTTCTCCGTCATTGATGCATACGTGGATGCTTCCCTCTCTGAATTTGACATCTCAGACGACCTGTCGCTCAGAGTAGAGCCTACGGTAATCAACAACAACCAGAGAACCCGCAACCCATTGCGTTCTTCTACGCTTGGCCTGCAATGTTCTCTCACATTCTAAAGAAAACCTTCCTGCCTCTTCAGGAAAAGGGAAATACCCATTCCGGAAAAGGAAAAACATTACGGGAAGAAACTACATACATTATTATATATATAAGAAAATCGAAAAAGCAAAATAGACCATTATATCAGAATGAAGAAAGTAATCATATTTGCAGCTATATTGCTTAGCTGTTCTACCGGAATGCAAGCGCAAACCGAAAACGGTGACAACGATGATGTGATCACCGTAACAGACAAAGACGGAAAAGCAGAAGAAATCGAAATTCCTACAGGTTTGGAGGACAATCTCGACAGCCTGCTCCATCTCTACAATGCTCAGACATATATGATGCTGGATACAGCATGCAACTACAAGGATGAAAACCGAACATACCCTAAAGAGGTATATATCGACCGCCTGAAGAGACTCCCTACCATCATAGAGATGCCATACAATGAGGTGGTACAGAAATTCATCGACCGCTATAGCGGCAAGTTACGCCGCTCTGTCAGCTTTATGTTGGGAGCCAGCAATTTCTACATGCCTATCTTCGAGGAGGCTTTGGAGGCATACAACCTGCCTTTGGAATTGAAATATCTGCCAGTCATTGAATCAGCGCTCAATCCGAAGGCTGTTTCAAGAGTAGGTGCCACAGGCCTCTGGCAGTTTATGCTGGCCACAGGCAAGCGCTATGGACTGGAAGTAAACTCATTGGTAGATGAGCGCCGCGACCCGGTGAAAGCATCTTATGCTGCAGCCCACTACCTGAGTGATCTCTATAAGATCTTCGATGACTGGGGATTGGTAATCGCTGCCTACAACTGCGGTCCAAGCAAGGTAAACCAGGCCATCCACCGTGCCAAGGGTTCCGCTGACTACTGGAGCATCTATCCATACCTCCCAAAGGAGACCCGTGGATATGTACCAGCATTCATCGCAGCCAACTATATCATGAACTACTACTGCGAGCATAATATCTGTCCGATGGTCACAGAGTTGCCAGCCAAGACTGACACCGTGGTAGTAAACAGAGATCTTCACTTAGAGCAGATTGCACAGGTATTGAATATCAATATCGAACATCTGCGCAACCTCAACCCAGAATACCGCCGCGACATCGTCAACGGACTCAACAAGCCTAAGACCGTACGTCTGCCAGAATCTCTCGTGGGAGCATTCATCGACAATGAAGACTCTATCTACAACTTCAAGACCGATGAACTGCTGTTGAAGCGCGATGTAGTGGATGTCAAGGAAGATACACCATCTGTAGGCCGCAACCACAGTTATAGTCGCAGCAGATCTTCTTACAGTTCAAGAAGCAGAAGCTCTTACAGCAGAAAGAGCAAGAAATCAAAAAAGAAAAAGACAACTCGCAGCAAGAGTGTAACCATCAAGAATGGCGACACCTTATCAGAAATAGCAGCACGCAATCACACGACCGTGAAGAAACTTCGCAAACTGAATGGTATTTCTGGTAACACAATACGTGCCGGCAAGAAGATCAAGGTGAAGTAAAACACCTTGATTTGCCGACAGACAACACATACTGATTCATCAACTAAAAATTTCAGCAGGAGGGTAAAACCATGAACGATCAGAACTTGAAGGAACTGGAAAGAGAGCAGGCTGACAACAAGCTCATCAATGATGCTTTCCAGCATTTGATAGACACATACGTGGCTTCACGCCACCGCAAGAAAGTAGATATCGTAACGAAAGCTTTCAACTTTGCACGACAAGCTCACAAAGGAGTACGACGACTCTCTGGTGAGCCATATATCATGCACCCTATCGCCGTGGCTCAAATCGCCTGCGAAGAAATGGGATTAGGCTCTACCAGTATCTGTGCAGCCCTGCTCCATGACGTGGTGGAAGATACTGACTATACAGTAGAAGACATCACCAATATCTTCGGTGCTAAAATAGCACAGATTGTAGATGGACTGACCAAGATCAGCGGTGGTATCTTTGGAGATAAGGCTTCTGCCCAGGCTGAAAACTTCAAGAAACTCCTGCTCACCATGAGCGATGATATTCGTGTCATCCTCATCAAGATCTGCGACCGTCTGCACAACATGCGTACCCTCGCTTCCCAACCGGCAAACAAACAATACAAGATTGCCGGAGAAACGCTCTACATCTATGCTCCATTAGCTAACCGCCTCGGACTGAACAAGATCAAGACGGAATTGGAGAATCTCAGTTTCAAATACGACCACCCGCAGGAATATGCCAACATAGAGCATAAACTTGCAGATACAGAAGCACAGCGTGACAATCTCTTTGCACAGTTTACCGCCCCTATCCGTGAAGAACTCGATAAGTTGGGCGTAGAATACAAGATCAAAGCCCGTGTAAAGAGCCCTTATTCCATCTGGAATAAGATGCAGAACAAGCATGTCTCGTTCGACGAAATCTACGATATTCTGGCAGTCCGCATCATCTTTACCCCTAAAGTAAGGGCAAACGAGGTGAACGAATGCTTCAATATCTATGTAGCCATCAGCAAGATATACAAGAGTCATCCAGACCGTCTGCGCGACTGGCTCAATCATCCGAAAGCCAATGGCTATCAGGCGCTCCACGTCACCCTGATGAGTAAGCTGGGACGCTGGATAGAAGTACAGATTCGCTCAGACCGCATGGACGAAGTGGCTGAACAGGGATTTGCCGCACACTGGAAATACAAAGAGGGTGAAAACGAATATACAGAGGATGAAAACGAGTTGAATGACTGGCTCGGCACCATCAAGGAAATATTGGATGATCCACAACCGGATGCCATGGACTTCTTGGATGCCATCAAACTCAACCTCTTTGCATCAGAAATCTTCGTCTTCACGCCTAAGGGAGAAATCAAGACCATGCCAGCCGACTGCACCGCACTCGACTTCGCTTTCCAGATCCATACCTTCTTGGGAAGCCATTGTATCGGTGCTAAGGTCAATCATAAACTGGTTCCGCTCAGCCATAAGTTGCAAAGTGGCGACCAGGTGGAAATCCTGACCAGTAAGAGCCAGCATGTACAACCAGCATGGATCAACTTTGTCAGCACAGCCAAGGCAAAGAGCAAGATACAGGCCATTCTGAGACGAGACAACCGTGAGATACAGAAGAAAGGTGAGGAAGTACTCAGCGAGTGGCTCCAGAAGAATACGATGGAGACAACAACGTCTATCGTAGATAAACTTTGCGACTTCCATAACATCCAGAAACATGAGAACTTCTTCCTGGCTTTAGGCAACCACACTATCATCTTAGGAGAAAAGGATCTCGACGAACTGCAGGGTAAGAACAAGAAGGTAAAACAATCCAGCAGCTGGCGCAACTATATCCCATTCCTCGGCAGTAAGAGTAAGGAGAAGAAGCCGGAAATCGGCACAGAGAAAAAGGAAGAACTCTTCATTGTGGGTAAGGATTTCAATAAGAAGAAACCGCTGATCATCACAGAAGAAAACATCAACCTGTTTATCTTCCCTACCTGTTGCCATGCCATCCCTGGAGATGACATCATGGGATTCATCGACAACAAGAACCGCATAGAGATACACAAACGTGCCTGCCAGGTAGCAGCCAAGTTGAAATCCAGCTATGGCAACCGCATCGTAGATGCCAAATGGGACATGCACAAGCAGCTGCTCTTTGATGCAACCATCGAGATACAGGGCATCGACCGCAAGGGCATGTTGCTTGATGTAAGCAAGGTTATCAGCGACCAGTTGGGTGTCAATATCCACAAACTTACCATCAGCAGCGACAATGGTATCTTCGACGGTACCATCGAACTTCGTGTCCACGATAGAGATGAGGTTAAGAAGATTACCGATATGCTCAAGAATATCGAGGACTTGCAGGATGTGCAGAGAATATTATAATTCTATATAAATCTACTGTAAACAATGAAAAAGGTATTATTAGCAATGATGCTATTCTTGGCGGCATGGCCAGTGCTTGCCGCCAACAAGTATGACAACCCGGATACCCTGGTAGTTTCCCGAGATGGAACAGGTGAATTCCGCACCATCGACGAAGCCATCGAAGTCTGCAGAGCCTTCATGGACTATACCAAGGTCATCTATGTAAAAAAAGGAGTGTATAAGGAAAAGCTCATCATCCCATCGTGGCTCACCAACATCACCATCTGTGGTGAAGACCGTGACAACACCATCATTACGTGGGATGACCATGCCAACATCAAGATGCCAGTAGGCGGTCTGGATTCAGAAGCAGCCGTAAAAGGTAAACCGATGGGCACCTTCCGCACCTATACCCTCAAGGTTCAGGGAAGCTACATCACGCTCAAAGATATCACCATTGAAAATAATGCAGCCAAGTTAGGACAGGCAGTAGCCCTGCATACAGAAGGCGACCATATCCTGGTACAAAACTGCCGTTTATTGGGCAATCAGGATACAGTCTATACTGGCGTAGGTGGTACAAGAGTAGCTTTCTACGACTGCTATATCGAGGGAACAACTGATTTCATCTTCGGTCCAAGTATTGCCTGGTTCCAGAATTGCGAAATCCACAGCAAGGCAAACAGCTATATCACAGCAGCCTCTACCCCAGCAGGTCAGAAGTACGGCTATGTCTTCTACAAGTGCAGACTGACAGCCGACAAGGATGTGGATAAAGTATATTTAGGCCGTCCTTGGCGTCCATTTGCTGCCACCATTTTCATGGATTGTGAACTGGGCAAACATATCCGTCCAGAAGGATGGCACAACTGGAATAATGCCAAGAACGAAGAAACAGCCCGCTATGCGGAATATGGCAACAAAGGCGAAGGAGCCTCAACCAAGAACCGTGTAAAATGGAGCAAGCAACTCACCAAGAAAGAAGCTGCCAAAGTAACGCTTCTTGATGCATTCGGAGAAGATTGCTGGTAATAAAGCTTCACCCTCCATTGAAGCAGTACTTCATTGCAAAAGAAGCTATACTTCACTCCCTTATGAAGTATAGCTTCTTTTTTGTTTGTCCTAAACTAACATATCGATTTGCTTTTTCAAGTCTTTCAACTGATCTCTCACGCTAATCAAAGTATCCAAGACTTCCGATGATTTATCAGCACCGGAACGGTTTTGCTGGAGATATTTTCGGGCAGCAGCAATCTTAAATCCCTTCACTTTGATCAGCGAATAAATCACCTTAATCTGCTCAATATCCTTCTCCGTATATTGACGCACCTTATTGGCAGTAACCTTCGGTTTGATAAAGGTAAACTCCTTCTCCCAATAACGCAGAGTAGATTCATTCACCCCTATCATTTCAGCTACTTCTTTGATGGAGTAGTATAATTTCACCGGTTTATCTGTATTTAATGCCATATTTTACCCACTTAAATTTCAAAAATAATTAATTTAGTTGCAAAATTAAACAATTCTTCTTATCTTTGCAAAGTTTTTGGGGAGAAAATGCCCTAAAGGGCAAAAATAATTCAAAGAGAGGATGTCGCCATCCCCTCTTCCAAACAGGAAATTGAAATTAAAGATAAATATAAAATAGATATGATGACAGCTAATGAAGTGCGCGAATCCTTCAAGAAATTCTTCGAAGGTAAAGGCCACAAAATTGTTCCATCAGCACCTATGGTTATCAAGGATGACCCAACGCTGATGTTTACAAACGCTGGTATGAACCAGTGGAAAGACATCATCCTCGGTACAAAAGATCCAGGCAAGGATGTACGTCGTGTTGATACTCAGAAATGTCTCCGTGTAAGCGGTAAGCACAACGACCTCGAAGAGGTGGGTCACGATACTTACCACCACACCATGTTCGAGATGCTCGGCAACTGGAGTTTCGGTGATTACTTCAAGGAGGGTGCCATTGATTTGGCATGGGAGTATCTTACTGAAGTTTTGAAGCTCAACCCTGCCGATCTCTACGTTACCGTATTCGAGGGTAGCAAGGAGGAAGGTCTGGAACGCGACAACGAGGCTGCAGGTTACTGGGCTAAGCACGTGCCAGCCGACCACATCATCAACGGTAACAAGCACGACAACTTCTGGGAGATGGGCGAAACAGGTCCTTGCGGTCCTTGCTCAGAGATTCATGTGGATTCTCGTACTCCAGAGGAGAAGGCTCAGGTGCCAGGCCGTGAGTTGGTAAACAAGGATAACCCTCAGGTCATCGAAATCTGGAACATCGTGTTCATGCAGTACAACCGCAAGGCTGATGGTTCTCTTGAACCACTCCCAATGCACGTTATCGATACAGGTATGGGCTTCGAGCGCTTGGTTCGTATGTTGCAGGACAAGCACTCTAACTATGATACAGATATCTTCCAGCCAATCATCAAGGAAATCGAGGCAATCTCTGGCAAGAAGTATGGCTTCACTACTCCTACAGGTGAGAATGGTGAGGGTAAGGATGAGCAGGAGAAGATTGACATCGCTATGCGTGTTTGCGCCGACCACCTCCGTGCCGTAGCCTTCTCTATCGCCGACGGCCAGCTGCCAAGCAATGCCAAGGCTGGTTACGTAATCCGCCGCATCTTGCGCCGTGCTGTACGTTACGCTTACACATTCCTCGGTCAGAAGCAGGCATTCATGTACAAGCTCGTCAATGTATTGGTAGAGCAGATGGGTGCAGCCTTCCCTGAGTTGCCAGCTCAGCAGGAACTCATCACCCGTGTGATGAAAGAGGAAGAGGATTCATTCCTCCGCACATTGGAGAAGGGTATCAACCTCCTCAATGGTGATATGGACGAGCTCAAGGCTCATGGCGAGACTCAGCTCGACGGCGTAAGTGCATTCCGCCTCTTCGATACCTACGGTTTCCCTCTCGACCTCACAGAGTTGATCTGCCGTGAGAATGGTTACACCGTTGATGCAGCCGGCTTCGATGAGGAGATGAAGAAGCAGAAGGAACGTGCCCGCAATGCTGCTGCCGTTGAGAACGGTGACTGGGAGGTATTGCAGGAAGGCGACCAGAATTTCGTAGGTTACGACTATACAGAATATGAGTGCCACATCCTCCGCTATCGCAAGGTGACTCAGAAGAAGAACTCTTTCTATGAGCTGGTACTCGACAACACTCCATTCTATGGTGAGATGGGTGGACAGGTTGGCGACAAGGGTGTGCTCGTTAGCGAGAATGAGACCATCCAGGTTATCGACACCAAGCGTGAGAACAACCAGAGCATCCACATCGTAAAGGAGTTGCCAAAGGATGTAAACGCTGATTTCATGGCTTGCGTAGATATCGAGAGCCGCGAGGGAAGTGCTGCCAACCATACAGCTACCCACTTGCTCGACTACTGTCTGAAGCAGGTTTTGGGCGAGCACGTAGAGCAGAAGGGTTCTTATGTTGATAAGGATACCTTGCGTTTCGACTTCTCTCACTTCCAGAAGGTAACTGATGAGGAGCTCCGCAAGGTAGAGCACATGGTAAACGAGATGATCCGTGCCGACTATCCATTGGATGAGCACCGCGATACTCCTATCGAGGAGGCTAAGGAGCTTGGCGCTGTCGCTCTCTTCGGCGAGAAGTATGGCGACAAGGTTCGTGTGGTTCGCTTCGGTCCATCAGCCGAGTTCTGTGGTGGTATTCACGCCAAGAGCACCGGTAAGATCGGTTTCTTCAAGATTATCTCTGAGAGCAGCGTAGCAGCCGGCATCCGCCGTATCGAGGCTTTGACAGGCAAGGCTTGCGAGGAGGCTATCTACGGCTTACAGGATACCATCGTAGCCTTGAAGGGCTTGTTCAACAATGCCAAGGATCTTGAGGGTGTCATCAGAAAGTACATCGACGAGCACGATGCCTTGAAGAAGGATGTTGAGAAGTTCCAGGCTCAGGCTGTGGAGCGTGCCAAGGATAAGCTTGTAGCCAATGCCAAGGAAATCAACGGCGTGAAGGTTGTTACTGCCGTATTGCCTATGGAGCCAGCAGCTGCCAAGGATTTGGTATTCAAGGTTCGCGAGGCTTTGCCTGAGAACATGATCTGCGTAGTAGGTTCTTACTTCAACGATAAGCCTATGCTCAGCGTGATGTTCAGCGACGATATGGTAAAGGATCACGGTTTGAACGCAGGTAAGATGATTCGCGAAGCTGCCAAGTTGATTCAGGGTGGCGGTGGCGGTCAGCCTCACTATGCCCAGGCTGGCGGTAAGAACAAGGACGGCTTGAGCGCTGCAGTAGATAAGGTTGTAGAGTTGGCTCAGCTGTAATAAGCTTCCACATTTGAATATATGATAGAGTTATCTTAACTCTTATATATAATAAGGTATAAAGGGTTGCAATCCATCTTTTCGAGGATTACAACCCTTTTTTCTATTGACATTAGAGGAGTCTCCATATCATAATTATTAGTTTATGATAATCGTCAAATAATAAAATTCCTTATTTCATTATCATTTTATGATAATCACTTTATGATAATCGGAATAAAAGTTGTATCTTTGCAGAAGATAAGCTACACTCGGCAATTTGTAAGCAAGCTTACATTACGCTCGTTTGCATTATCTTTGCAGTCGTTGAATATATAATAAGGTATAGATATGGCAATGAAGAATCCTTTTGTCACAAACGGTTACGCCGGTCCGGAATACTTCTGCGACCGTGTGGAAGAAACCCAGCACATCACTGAGATGCTGACCAATGAGAATAACATGGCTCTGATTTCCCCTCGGCGTATCGGAAAAACAGAGCTGATTCACCATTGCTTCGCCCAGCCAGACATCCAAAAAGATTATTATACTTTTATCATTGACATCTATTCAACCAATTCCGTCAGCGATTTGGTCAATATGTTCGGCAAAGCCATCATTGACGAACTTCGTCCTAAAGGCAGAAGCGCTTGGGAGAAATTCCTGATAGCACTCTCTTCTCTCCGTTCAGAAATCTCTTTCGATATCAACGGGGCTCCAGTTTGGGGAATAGGCATCGGCAACATAGTAAATCCCGAAATTACGCTTGATGAGATATTCTCTTATCTCAACCAAGCCGACAAGCCATGTCTTGTTGCCATCGACGAGTTTCAGCAAATCACCAACTATGCCGACAACCGCATAGAAGCTTTACTCCGTACCTACATTCAGCGTTGCACCAATGCCCACTTCATCTTCTCGGGTTCTCACCGCCATCTGATGGCAGAAATGTTCACATCTCCTGCCCGCCCATTCTATCAGAGCGTGACGCTGATGAACCTGAAGCCTCTGGATGTGGAGAAATACAAGGAGTTTGCCACAGCCAAGTTCGAGGAACGCAACAAGCATCTCGATGCAGCCATTATCGGAGAACTCTTCGCCCGTTTCGGTGGTGTCACTTCATACATCCAGCGAGTAATGAATGTTCTCTTCCTCAAGACTCCCGAACAGGGTACCTGCACTCTGGATATGGTAGATGACGCGATCAACTACAACCTCAACATGGCATCAGACACCTACGAGACCCTTCTACGCCAGATGCCGGAAAAGCAGCGCAATGTCTTCATCGCCATTTCTGCAGAGGGCGAAGCCAGAAGCGTAAAGAGCGGAGCCTTCGCAAAGAAATATCATCTCCCGTCGCCAAGCTCTGTAAATTCCGCCCTGAAGGGATTGCTGGAGAAGGATTTCATCACCCAGCAGGATGATGCCTACGTGGTATATGACAAGTTCTTCGATTTGTGGCTGAAGAAGTATCTGAAATAGTATAAGGTGATTCCAATATTTTTTGTTACCTTTGCACCCAAATTTAAATACATATTTTAATATGGCTATCATACAGACAGTAGAGGGAAAGACTCCCCGATGGGGAAAGAATTGTTTTATCGCTGAGAACGCCGTACTGACAGGTGACTGTATTCTTGGCGATGACTGCAGCATCTGGTATAGTGCAGTATTGCGCTCTGACGTGGATGCCATCAGATGTGGAAACAGGGTAAATGTGCAGGATTGCGCCTGCATTCATCAAACCGGTACAATGCCTTGCATCCTGGAAGATGATGTATCTGTGGGACATGGGGCCATCGTTCACGGAGCCACAGTCAGAAAAGGCGCACTCATCGGCATGAATGCCACCGTGCTAGACAAGGCAGACATTGGCGAAGGAGCTATTATTGCAGCAGGTGCTGTAGTTACCCATGGCACCAAGGTTCCTGCACATGAGATTTGGGCTGGTATTCCAGCCAAGAAGGTGAAAGCTTGCGCTCCCGGCCAAGCCGAAGAATTTGCCAAGCATTATTCCGGATACATCAAAGACTGGTATCTGAAGGAAGATAAATAATCACTTTATGATTATCATAAAATGAGAATAAAACGCCATTTTTTATCTTTTATAGAAGATAAAAGCAAAATATTTAGGATTTTCATCCATTATAAAAGATAAAAATCGTATATTTGCAGAAAATTTCATTTATAAAAGATAAAAATATGGCAACTATCATTCGTCAATCATATATCGACAAGACAGAAAGGTATCTTGGCAAGGAGACCATCATCGTATTGGTAGGTCAACGTCGTGTAGGTAAAAGCTGCATGATGAAGATGATTCGCGACCGTAAAATAGCAGATGACGGCAACAATATCATCTATATAGATAAGGAGAAAAGAGAGTTTGATAACATTCAGACCTATCAGGATCTTAATGACTATATCGGACAGCATTTTCAGTCCGACAAACATAACTATATCCTTATCGATGAGATACAAGACATCAGGGAATTTGAACGCTCCATCCGAAGCTTCCGTACAGAACCAAATACTGATATTATTATTACTGGCAGCAATGCTCGCATGCTGAGCAATGAACTGAGCACACTCATCGGTGGCAGATATAAGGAAATCTATATCCAATCGCTGAGCTATAACGAGTTTTTGAAATTTCAACAACTATCAGATAATGACGAAGCTCTTGCTTTGTACATTCAGTACGGTGGCCTGCCTGGTCTGGTAAAGATCGGTCTGGAAGAGGATGATGCACGTGAATATCAAATGGACATTTACCATACCGTCTTGCTCAAGGATGTCATTATGCGCAACCAGATAAGAAATGTACCATTCTTAGAGAATTTAGTACGTTTCCTTGCAGACAACACCGGTAAGTTAATTTCCGCCAACAGTATCGCCAAATATATGAAATCACAAGGCGAAGCAATAACGTCCACGGCTATCATCAATTACATTTCCTTCCTTTGCGAAGCCTATATCCTGCACAAGGTGAACCGCTATGACATCCACGGCAAACGTATCTTTGAAACCAACGATAAGTTTTATTTTGAAGACAACGGCATTAGAAATGCCATTGCCGGAGGAACACGTGAAGGAGACATAGAGAAAGTGATAGAGAATATCATTTATCAGCACCTCATACGTTTGGGCTATCAAGTTTATGTAGGGCAACTACAAGCTGGAGAAATCGACTTTGTATGTACCAAGCCTGGAGGCGAACGCATTTACGTCCAAGCTTCGTACATCATAGCCGACGATGCAACCAGAGAGCGGGAATTTGGAAATCTTAGGTCCATCAAAGACAACTATCCGAAGTACGTTATCTCTATGACTCCTCTGCTCACCAAGAATGATGATGACGGCATCACGCACCTACATCTTCGCAAGTTCCTGACAGAAGGAATATAAATAACAGGAATTTCTCAGATTGGGCACACAGTGTATTCCCAATCTGAGGATTCTTTTATTCCTCCCCATTCAGGCCGCCCGTCTCATAACTCTTCGTCATATCCTTTAAGATACCAATCATCTCCTGCCTCAAGTTCTCAGGTTTCAGCACAATGATATTTCTGCCATGCCATAACAGTTCCTGAAGGAAATCACGACTGGGGCGAATGGTGAGGGTATATTCCCGATACATCGTTAACTATCTTAAGATACTTTGCCATGTATCTTAAGATACTTAAAAAAGTAACCTAAGATACCCTCGTACCCTTTCTTCAGTTATTTCAAATACTCTATGAGCATATTGAAGTTCTTTTTACCAAGATTATTCTCAGACAAAGACTGACTCATGTTCTTATTAACGATAAGACGTGATTGCATTTTTTCCCATACATCAGCATCTAATAATTCCTTCCATTTTGCTGCACTTCGCATAATAACAAACACCACATCTTCTCTTTCATAAGCCAAATATCTAATTAGTTTCTTCGTTAATTCCTGAGATGGCAACACAACACCCCTTGGAAAATCCTTAAAAGAAATAGAAGTGTAAGCACAATACTGAACTATTGCAAAGTTTCGGAAAAACTCATATTCTTTCTGATGATTTATATTGAGGCGATTAATATTGTTATACCAATAATAGTCACCGATCTCATTCAACGCATCTCCATAATCTACATTACTTAAGTTTATGCTACATTTCTCTTTGTATTCTTCATGCCCCTTAACATAATATTCTTGAGGAAACAGCAAGCCATCTACCTTAAATGTCAACGTATTGCACAATTCGGACATAGCACCCTCTCGCAAACGAATGTCAACATTATCTTTCACCTCATCATTCACGCCCAACTTAAATCCAGGATTTAAGCTAAGAATAACGACTTTTGCCTTGAGCGGGTTGCCTCTCCATGGCTCAGCAGGAGCACCAAGTACATACTTATAATCTTCCTTTGCATTTCGGTTGAACTCATCTATTACCTGTTCTTCATAAGGATTTGGATAGACTATCTTTATATTTTCATTATACCAATGCGAACGCATATATTCTCCAACCAGCGTAGGCCAAAGATTTTCTTTAATAATATCTGATTCTGAAACACTATAATAGCCAGTAGGATTGACCATACATTTTGGTAGCTCTTCACTTTTCAAAGACTTTTTTAATGACGCCAAACTATCCCATCTAAGATATTTCTGCGTAAAATTTACAGACTTATCGTCTTCTGTATAAGAGAATCTCAACCTAATCTCCATCATGAGAAGATCCAATACCTTCTCTAAGCTAAGTGTTTCTTTAAGAAAATTAGCCATTGCAAACTGGTCATCCACATATCTATCGCCTTCAGGGTATCTAAGATGCGAAACGAAATACGCCAATGTTTGCTTGATACTATCTTGGGCAATTTCAGGATGATTGTCTAAAAACTCACGAATATGCGATAAGATATCAAAGCCCTTGTCGGCAACATAAAGCAGATGCATCAACTTTGTGTCTGTATCCGTCTGTCCAAACTCGTGACAATAATCGTCTACATAAGCCTTGATATGCCTCTCTGGTAGACTAACACGCTCGCCTCCTACTGGATAAAATGCAATTCTTCTCATAATTAATCGTTTTGATGTTACACTTTTTGCTTCAAATCTTACTACATCCACAAAGATTATCAGCATTTTCGTTTTTGCGGATTATTAGATAACGGATTATCTAAAACTATATTGCATAGGGAACTCCTTTTTTGTATTTTATAGAAAATAAAAATAAAATATTTCCGATTTATATCCATTATAAAAGATAAAAATATGGCAACTATTATTCGTTAATCATACATCGACAAGATAGAAAGGTATCTTGGCAAGGAGACTATCATCGTATTAATAGGTTAACGACGTGTAGTAAAAGCTGCATGATGAAGATGATTCGTGACCGTAAAACAAAAATGCGCCCGCACAATACGGACGCATTTCTGTTTTTATAAAATTACCACCAACAGCAGAACAGCAGTGATACTCCCTTCTTCAGCTTCTTTCGAGGCTTCCTGTTCTGTTTGTTCTAGGCGATGGCAGGAGAAAGCACTCCCATAGAAGATAGAGTTCTATCTTTCCACCTTGAATATGGCGGCACTTATGCCTGAAGCTTTAATCACATC
>ERZ1035001.428-NODE-428-length-22533-cov-15.692989_pt1 | contig 22533 bp, 22 predicted proteins | sample MGYA00520685_ERZ1035001 | MGnify/ENA primary metagenome ERZ1035001 (study PRJEB33766, sample SAMN09781749) | gut metagenome | biome: gut microbiome | host: Homo sapiens | place: Madagascar | study: EMG produced TPA metagenomics assembly of the PRJNA485056 data... | reverse complement strand
TATGGGCTTCTGTGGAAATGGGTATCATCCATTCTCAAAATGGATGATACTTTTTCGAGACTTGAATTGTCCTTCAAGTATCTCATTTGTTGAAGTGTCCGAAAGAGGAATTGTGAAGGTTATCAGCGGTGCTTTATGTACTATAACTGCGCCCTGTAAAAACGAATGAAAAACACTTGAAGAACAATTTGAGCCCACGGGTCAGTTGCTGTTGAGCAATAAACCGTGGGCTAGTTTCTGTCCATATGGGAATGGGTGCAACATTAGCGATAAAGATGTGAGGATGGAATAGAGGAATGGACTCAAAAAAAGAAGTGCAGCACGTGTATCTTGTCGGGGCGAAGTCATTGGGGGCTTACGGAGGTTATGAGACCTTTGTCTACAAGCTCACAGAGTATCACCAGAATAAAGAAAACATCAAATATCATGTTGCCTGTAAAGCCAACGGTGACGGCTGCATGGATGAGAGCAAATTTGATGGTGTGACAAAAATCAACGACCACGAATTTGAACTCCACAATGCTCATTGTTTCAAAATCGATGTTCCCCAGATCGGCCCTTCACAGGCAATTTATTATGACGTTGCAGCGCTGAAAGCGTGTTGCGAACACATCAAGAAAAACCATATTCCGCACCCAATCGTTTATATCATGGCTTGCCGGATCGGGCCTTTCGCCGGCCACTTTTACAGAGAAATCCATAAACTGGGCGGCACGGTGTATCTGAACCCGGATGGGCATGAATGGATGAGAGCAAAGTGGTCCGCACCGATTCGGAAATACTGGAAGATTTCTGAGCAGATGATGGTCAAATATTGCGACCTTGCAATCTGTGATTCTGTAAATATCGAAAAATATATCCACGAGTGCTATGACGGTAAGGGGATTAAAGGTCGAAATCCCAAAACGACTTTTATTGCTTATGGTGCGGATTTGGCTCTTAGCAAGCTGGCTGACGGTGATGAAAAACTGGCGAACTGGTATAAGGAAAAAGGGTTAACAAAAAAGGACTATTACCTTGTTGTCGGTCGTTTCGTGCCGGAAAACTCTTTTGAAGTTATGATCCGAGAGTTTATGAAGAGCAAAAGTCAGAGAGACTTTGCCATCATCACCAATGTGAATGATAAGTTTCTGAATGAATTAGAGGAAAAGCTGCATTTCAAGAGTGATAAGCGAATTAAGTTTGTTGGCACTGTTTACAATCAGGAATTGTTGAAGAAGATCCGAGAGAATGCCTATGCGTACTTCCATGGTCACACGGTTGGCGGTACAAATCCCTCACTAATTGAAGCCCTTGGAAGTACCGATTTAAATTTGCTGGTCGATGTTGGATTTAACAAGGAAGTCGCCGAGGATTGCGCTTTGTATTGGAGCCGCAAGCCGGGCAGCCTTGCAAAGCTTATTGACAAGGCTGACCAAATGAATGCGGATGAAATCGCAGAGATGGGACGGAGAGCCAAGAAACGTGTGGCAGAAGAGTACACATGGGATAAGATTTGCGGACAGTATGAAGATGTGTTTGTCAATAACAAATGAATTAATGGGAAGAGAATACTCTAATGAAAATTGTGATTTTAGGAGCGGCCGGTTTTATTGGAACAAATCTTACAATCGAACTTGCTAAAAATACATCAAATAGAATAACCCTTGTTGACAAGAATCGTTTGTATTTCAGTCGAGATGTTTTGGCGGATAATGTGGAAATTGTAGAATCCGATTTGAGTTTAAATATGGATTATTCAGTTTTAGAAAATAGTGATGTTGTTTTTCACTTGGTTAGCACAAATGTACCAACAACATCTAACCAGCACATCTCACAGGATATAGAGGCGAATGTCTTGTTTTCTTCTCATCTGTTCGAGGCATGTGTAAGATATAGAGTTAAAAAAGTAGTGTTTATATCTTCCGGTGGCACCGTTTATGGGAAAGAGTCATCATGTCCGCTTTCTGAAGGAACACCAACAAATCCAATATCTTCATATGGTGTACAAAAGATAACAATCGAGAAACTATTATATTTGTATAATTATATGTATGGTTTAGATTACCGAATTGTTCGACTTGCCAATCCATATGGGCCTTATCAAAGACCAAATGGTATCCTTGGAGCTGTAACAACTTTTACATATAAGGCCCTCAAAGGTGATGAAATTACTGTTTATGGAGACGGCTCTGTAGTAAGGGACTTCATTTATATAGATGATGCAATAAGAGGAATCATGAATATTGTTGATGGAGAAAACAAGCATCATACCTTTAATCTTGGATGTGGACATGGAACGAGTATTACCGAAGTCCTTACTGCGGTAAAAAAGGCTCTTGGTTGTGAGCTGAATGTAATTTATAAAGCAGGAAGATCTGTGGATGTTCCAGTTAACTATTTAGATATCAGAAGATATGAAAAATACTACGGAATGCTGAATCCAATAGCTCTTGAGGATGGAATCAAGAGAACAGCTGAATTTATGAAAAGGAAAATGTTGTAATGAATAATATACTGTTTTTGCATGCCGGTGCGGAAATGTATGGAGCAGATAAGGTTATGCTGGATTTGATAAGGAGATTGGATAAGAATAAGTATAATCCTTTAGTGATTTTGCCAACAGATGGTGTTTTGGTAGACGAATTAAAAAAGGAGAATATTAAAGTTGTTGTGATGCCATACCCCATCATGCGAAGAAGGTACTTTAATCTAAAGGGATTAATCCAGTATGCATCCGGAATGTTTGAATACACTAACAAAATCACAAAGATAGCAAAGGAACAACGCATCAATTTAATCCATACGAATACAGCAGCAACGCTTGAGGGAAGTTTTGTAAGTAAAAAACTGCATATCCCTCAGCTGTGGAGCATACACGAAATCATTGTAAGCCCTAAAATTATGTATACCGTAACAAGTAAGCTAATTGCGAAGTACTCCAGTATTACAATTACTGATTCAAAGGCAGTTAAAGATCACCTGGATGCTTCTGGGTACTTTAAAGAAGATGCAGTTAAGGTCATCTATAATGGAGTCGATAGCAATAGATTTAAGCCAGATAATGATTGCTCATATTTGTATGACGAGTGGAATATTCCCAAAGACGCCAAGATTATTGGTATGATGGGACGTGTTAATAGTTGGAAAGGACAAGCAGATTTCTTGAAAGCTGCGAACATAATAATGTCTAAGTTTCCGGATGTTTATACAGTGTTTGTTGGAGCGGCTTTTGAGGGAGAGGAATGGAGAGAGAAGGAACTGGCTAATGCAATCGCCCAGTCCCCATACAAGGATAGAATTATAAATAAAGGATATCGCACCGACAGCGAAGGTATTTATAAACTGTATGATGTGTTTGTGTTACCAAGTACAAATCCAGATCCATTGCCGACAGTTGTACTGGAGGCAATGGCTACAGGCAAACCAATTGTAGGCTATAAGCATGGTGGCGTCTGCGAAATGGTTAAAGATGGCTATAATGGTTTACTTGCTGATGTGAGAAACCCAGAAGATTTAGCGATTAAGATTGAAAGTCTGCTTAAGGATAATGATAAAAGAACAGCGATGGGGAAAAATTCAAGAAAAAGACTTCTTGAAAAATTTTCCATAGAAGCTTATGTACAAAATTATTCGGCAGAGTATGACAGGCTAATCAAGGAGCATAGGTAATAGACAACAAGATGAAAAGAATGGCTATAAGGTAAGGTTGGAAATATCGAAGGATTCCAAAAGTGTATTTAGTAACTCTGGAGTAAACCAGAACTGGCTTCTAAAATTGGTCGAAATGCGTGACTGGATTATGAGCAGAAGTATAAGTTGCAAGACAATTATGAACAAACTAATAGACATTTATAAAAAACAATGGAGCGGTAAAAATGGATTCAAGAATCAGCGCAATTGACAAAATTGCCATTTTATATCGTACAGCAATTAAATTTTCAAGAGGAGGGGTACGCAGAATCTTTCTTAAAGAAGCGCATGGAATGCTTCTTGTAGGGAAGAACGTACAGATTACTCATGGAAAACATATTCGCTGTGGAAGGAATGTTAAGTTTGAAGATTTCTCTGAGATTCATGGATTATGCTCTGATGGCTTAAATTTCGGAGATTATGTGACTATAAGCCGAGGCGTTATGATTCGTCCGTCTAGCTACTATGGTGGCGATTACGGAATCGGTCTGACAATGGGAGAACACAGTTCTATTGGACCATACGGATATGTAGGATGTTCTGGAAAAATCACTATCGGCAAGAATGTGATGTTTGGTCCTAAATGTAGTTTGTTTGCAGAAAATCATGTATTCTCGGACACAGCGTGCAGCATCAAAAGTCAGGGAGTCCAGCAAAAAGGAATTACTATTGAGGACGATTGCTGGATTGGAAGCAATGTGACAATCCTGGACGGGGTAACGATTGGAAAGGGTTCTGTAATAGGCGCAGGAACACTGGTGACCAAGGATATCCCGGCTGGTAGTGTTATTGTGGATAAAAGAGAAAAAATGATAAGAGAAAGGTAAAAAGATAATTCCAAAAGAGGATACTCGGATTCTAAAAGGATTAGCCATTTCGATGGTAATAGTTGAGCACTTAGGGCGAGTATTACATATCGGTGCGCTGAATCCACTGGGGCCGATTGGAGTTTTCCTTTTCTTCTTTATTTCTGGTTATGGTTTATGCTTTTAAGAAAACTATTCTATTGATAGGAAGCATATCATACGAGCTTTATTTGGCGCATGTGCTATTTCCTGATTGGTTAAAACACAAACAACGATTGAGAACTTCATAATCTATGGTATGGCAGTACTACTAAGTATAGTGATTTTATACGGAATAAATTATTTGCACAGCAGGTAGAGAAAAGTGTGACGAGGTAACTATGAAGATTGTATCCTTTACGATGGTAAATAATGAAAGCGAAATTATCGAATCATTTGTTCGTTATAATTATAATTTCGTAGATGAGATGGTGATTATTGATAATGGTTGTACCGATAGTACAATTAAAATCATACGAAAGCTTATTGCAGAGGGTTTTAAAATCACTGTTTATGACGAATCATTGGAAGCCTACAATCAGTATCGGCTGGACAACAAATATCTGAATAAAATCATTAATGAAATCAAACCGGATTGGATTTTGCCGCTAGATGCAGATGAATTTTTGACAGGTGAAGATGATCCGCGAGAAATTATTGAAAAGCTCCCCATGGATAGTGTTTACTACGTGACTTGGCGATGGTATGTCATGACAAAACACGACAATGAAAATGAAGCTTTTATCCCTAAAAAAATGCAATATTGCTTAACTCGTCCAGCATGGAACTATTCAGATAGAACACCCGTAACAAAATCAATTATCCCAGCCGAATATTATAAAAAAATGGGTCTTACGTTGTCCATGGGACATCATACTGTATTTGGAAATGATAAGGCAAGGATTACCCAGTTGAAGAACCTTCAATTTGCACATTATCGAGCAATCAGCGAGAAACAGCTAATTTATAAAACTTGTTGTTATACAATGCGAGATATAGCAACGATGGAAAATAATTTTGAAACAGCGCAACGAACAAACCAGATGGCGATTATTGAACGAGAAACAAATTTGTGGGAATCAGCAGAAGAGTCATCATATGGCGGTTATCCACATGAAATCAAAAAGAAGCCATTAGAACTTGGATTCTGCACAAAATCTAGTCTTGAAATGAAGTATGTAGAATTGTCCAGCGAAAGCGTTGAGAAACGAATCTTATATACTGGTCGAGAAATGGCCATTAGAGCTTACAATTCCGAAAGAAGCAAAAAAGAAAAGAAATTTTTGAAACCGATTATTCTTTGGCTTGACGGTGTTAAGGGCGAAGAATGTATATTTCCAAACCCATCGAACAAATTGACAATTCTTACGGAAATTTATAATGTCCGGGGGCTAGTGACAACGACAGAAGAAATCAGATTCTTGAAGGCTAATTATCGTCTAATCGTAACACCTGATTATGTGAAGTTCTTACCACATGACTACATTGTTGTGGCAGTCGAAAATGAATATGATGAGATAAAGAAAGCGCTTAGCGCTGAGGGACTTGATGCCCAACAGATTATCTCGCTATCTGAATATAAGAAAAAACTGGGAATAATGATGCGATTATATTGCATGATATGTTTTGTTCCTAGTATGGTAGGACGAGTGAATCAGTATTTTAAGCGAAATGGATTTAAAACTACCGTAAATAAGATTAAACAGCGGCTAAAGAAATAATCAAGGCAACCAATAGATGTATCAGTGATTGTTCTGTTTTAGAGGAATTTCAACTGACAGAGTTATATCAGTTGGCGAGAATAAATTGGGGTTGATTAAATGCTTCTATTTGGATTTGCTTGTGATTCCGGGAATGATAGCACGAATAAAAAAGTATATTGGCTACAATGGGGGAGATGGAGTAGCGAAGAAAATAAAGGAACGATTGAAGAAAGGTGATGTAAGAATGATATGCTATGTTATTCTCCATTATAAAAATATGGATGATACGATTAAATGCGTTGAGTCTTTGAATAACACTGCTGATTGTAGCAGCCGATATATAATTGTAGATAATGGATCGAGGGATGGGAGCGGAGAAAAATTAGAACTATTATACAGAGATAATGCACAGTGTAATGTTCTCATCTTGCCGGAAAATCTTGGATTTTCAAAGGGAAATAATGAAGGCTATCAATATGCAAAACAGAAATTTCATCCAGATTATATTGTGATAACAAACAATGATGTCGTTTTTTTTCAAAAAGATTTTGAAAAGAAAATAATGCAGATTTATAGAGAAACACATTTTGATATATTAGGACCCGATATTTATGTTCCAAGGCATAGAGATCATCAAAGTCCAATGTTCAAAAAACCTGTTAGTATATCTCAACTGGAAAATGAAATTAAAGAGTACCAATATTATCAGGAGAACCCTATCAAATTTTCAAGACGATTGAAATTACATGCTTTTAAAAACATGTTGTGTTCAAAATCAAAAGGAATCAACCATCTGTATTCAAAATTACGAGGGAAAGATATTTTGGATTACAGAAAAAGATATATTGATGTCGGGTTACAGGGTGCGTGCCTAATTGTGTCAAAAGATTTTATTTGTAATGAAAACAAGGCTTTTGATCCAGAACCATTTTTGTATGAAGAAGAAGTGTTTCTATTCTATAGATGCAAACAGAAAGGCTATAGAATGGTTTATGATCCTTCTATAGCAATCCGCCATGAAGAGGCTGCTTCTTTTTCTAATATGAAAAAGAACAAGCTGGAGAAGATTGGCTTTATGCTAGACCATCATGTCAGGGCAAGAAAGATGTTACTTGATTATTTAAAAAGCGGTAAGGAGCAAAAGAACTATAAATAAATTTTCCATATAGCATAAGGATAGTTCTATAATAAAACAAATGTAAACGCAGAGAAAATGGGCAGGCTTTTCCAATCATTCTATGATTAATGTAATCAATGTGGTATCAGATGTATTTTGAACGGAACTATATGTTGCAAAGGTGAACTATACTGAATAACATGACGAAGTATGGTTGACAGAGTGATTTTTGCACAGGGTATAATGTGGATTGATTCAATAAAAATGATCACATTTATAATGATGATATAAAATATTCTATGATAAATTCAAAGGAAGTAATATGAACAAGACAATTCATAATAATTGTACAAGCAAGATACTCTATTTAATGGTTTTCTTCTCGACTTTTGTCTTTTTTAAATTTGGAAATATCACATGGTTTACACTTTTACAACTTCTATTATGCGTATATAAATTTTTAGAGAAAAGAAAAATCCCACTCGCAAGCATGTGGGAAATTAATTTAATATATGCGGAGCTGATTCCTGCAACATTAGTGGGTGCTATATTTAATCCTATACTATCATATAAAAAATCCGCAATATTTATGGGTGGAATGGCATTCTTAACCTATTTCACTTGCCTATACATTAATAATCAAGTAAAAAGAACTCCATATACGGTACAGTTGATTAGAGCTGCATTTAAAGCAATGGCTTTAGTGCAGCTGATTTGGATACCAATACAGTATGTTGTGCATTTTGTCAGTGGATTAGACATCAATAATCTTATATTTGTGAATTTGCTTCATTTCACTGAAGACGCGTCATTTGTTAGAGCATGGGAATGGTTTCCAGCCGGATGCTGTCATCATCCGGCAGTAATTGCACCGATGTTTGTGATGGCATATTGCCTATTCGATTCGCTTCCTATCAAATTGCTAATTGTTATTGATTCATTAATCTGCGGAAGTTCTACTGCATTTGTAGGTGTACTGGTTACAGCTTTTTGCATATTCCTGGATAAGGTGCGTAAGAAAAAGAACCTTCTGGTAAGAAAGAATCACTTCATTATAGGCGGAATTGTAATTGTTATTCTCATTTTGTTCTTATTGCAGACAAATATGTGGACGGCTATTACTGAACGTGTTTTTTATCTTTTCGCCAGAGTATCTGGTGCTAGCAAGGATGGAAGTACATCGGCGCACTTTCAATACTATCTGGATTATCTTGAAATTGTTAAAAAAAGTAATGTATTTCAAATATTATTTGGGTGTGGTGAGGGATGTTCGGGAATGTGGGCATCACAGATTTATGGAAGATATAGTGGACTTGGCAATTGGGCTATTGAATGTGATATTGTTAATATTTTAGTTAATCGGGGAATAGTTGGATTTGCGTTGTTCTATCTATTTATATTTAGGATGATAGTCAAAGGGTGGAAAATAAATAAACGTTACTCAATAGTCGCAATAGCAATTTTTATTCAGGGATTTGGATATAATGTTCAATGGGAGTATATTACTCTTATGGAGATTGTATTTTATTATTGTATTTGTAATAAAATCGATTTTTTTGCGGACAAACCGTGACCTTGAAGGGTGGTGATTTAAATGTCACAAACGATGTTGAGCATATATATTGCTACATATAATCACGAAGATTATATTAAGCAGGCATTAGATAGTGTTTTCATGCAGGAAACTAATTATTCGTATGAAGTATTGGTTGGTGAAGACTGCTCTACAGATAATACCCGAGAGGTCTTAAAGCAATACGAAAAAAATCATCCCGATTTGCTTCAGAATGGAACATTGAAAATCCTGTATAGAGATCACAATATGTACAGGGAAAGCCCAAACAATATTACGGATTTAGTCAAAAGATGTTCTGGAAAGTATATTGTTGCGCTTGAGGGTGATGATTTTTGGATTAATAAAGATAAAATTCAGAAGCAAGTTGATTTTCTGGAAAACAACTCGGACTATATTGCTGTGGCGCATGATTGTGTAGTGGTTGATAGAGCATCTTCCCCCATTAATGAAATTTACCCGACATGCAGAGACGAAGAATATACTTTGAAGCACTTTATGTCAAACCAGTTTCCGGGACAAACTACTACGGTCCTATACAGAAACATCTACACAATGGATGAAGTCAATACAGATATTCTATTTAAGGGGTTGATGCCTGGAGACAAATTAAGAAACTATGTTCTACTGATGAATGGAAAAATCAAATGTATGCCAGTGAAAATGAGTGCATATCGACACATTACTGATGGAGGGGATAGTTGGAGCACAAAATATTCCTATAAATTTGATGTTGAATATACTTTTTCCCAGGGCCTGATGGATTATTCGATTGAAGAAAATAAAAAGGATTATATTCTCGCAAGTGAAGCATTAATGTTTAGATGCTTGGCAAAAGCGTTACATTTTAGAGCAATTCGATTTTCAGAGTTTTTGAGATATTTTTTTGTTGTGAATAACAAATGGTTTGTTATGGTGAAATGGATTAAATACAAAGTTTATAAGGATTTATTGCACAAAAAAATATGGTATTGAAAGGAAGAAATAGATTCAATGAAGGTTTCATATTGCATATTGACATACAATCAGGAAGAGTACATTGAACAGACTTTAAATGCTGCTGTCAAGCAAACATATAGTCCTATGGAAATTATAGTTTCTGATGATGGTTCAACAGATCGCACATTTGAAATTATTAAACAGTTCGCTGAAAAATATAAGGGCCCCAATCGAATAGTGATCAACCAAAATTCTCCCAATCTAGGATTGAGGGAACACTACAATAAAGTACTATACGAGTTATCACATGGAGATATTGTTATTTTGGCCGATGGGGACGATGTTTCTACTGAAAATAGAACAGAGGAGTATGTAAAAATATTTGAACGATTTCCTGAGGTTGTTATGGTTTCCAGTAAATCAAAGGAAACAGACTCAAATTTGAATTTGATTAACAAAGATGATGAGTGGGATAATACGTTTTCTATTAATACTTTAGCCGACTACGTTGAGAATCAGAACTGGTTTATCCATTCTTCAGATTCCAGAGCACTTCGTAGAAATGTGATAGAAGCGTTCGAACCGTTAAAGTACCCGAAAGCAGAAGATATGTCATTCTTTTTAAGAGCACTTATGGTCGGGTCAGAATGCTATATTCGTACTCCATATGTTATGCATCGACATCATGAAACAAATGCTAGCCATGAGAGATGGACACCAGAAATGAAAAATCTCTTGGAAAGACAGATGTACGAAGATGTTGAATGTGCAGTTCGCAGTCATTTGATCTCGAACAAAATGGCGGAAAAAGTAAAAAGGAAGTTTAATTATTCGCTTTTATATTTGACAACGTATGGTTCGACTGCTTTTAAATCATTTGGTTCTTTCTTTTATAGTGCGTTATCTCGTATCTTAGATGTCAGGTTGATAATGCGATAAGTTATTATTTGGGTGATTGGTTTATAGTATGAAAAAAGTCAAACTTTTTGTAGACAATATACTTATTTATGGGCTTGGAGGTGTCATTAATAAAATCGTTCCTATTATAATGCTGCCAATCATAACGAGATTAATGCCCAATACTTTGTATTTTGGGCTTAATGATCTTCAAACAACCATCGTGTCGTTTGCGGAAGCATTTGCGCAAATGGGAATGTATGATGCATTATATAGATTGTTTTTTGACAAAGAAGATAAGAATTTTAAAAAGAATACGTGCACGACAGCTCTATATTTTGTTATTGTATCCTCTACGTGTATTGGTCTTTTAATTATAGCTTTTAAAAATATAATTGCCGTTAATGTTTTTCAAGGGGCGGAATATAGCTATCTGTGCTACATTTCAGCAGCAACAATCTTTGCGGATAATATAAAAGGAATCGTCCAAGCGCCAACACGTATGCAGAATAAGCGGAAAGTCTACATAATAACGAATCTTGTCACATCACTGTGTACATATGCAATTGCCATCCCTTTAATATTGAAGGGATCGTATGTTACAGCATTGCCTTTAGCGGGACTTCTAAGTGCAGTTATTATGGACTTTGTATTTTGGACACTAAATCATGAATGGTTCGGAAAATTCAAAATTGACAAAAAAATCCTTAAGGAACTGTTAAAAATTGGTGTTCCTTTGATGCCGACATTTGTTGTTTTCTGGATCTTTAACTCATGCGATAAACTAATGATTTCGAACTTTCTCGGAGTTCAAGCAAATGGATTATATGCAGTTGGATCAAAGCTAGCACATGCAAGTCAAATCTTGAATACCGCTTTTGGTGGTGGATGGTCGTATTTTATTTATGCAACGATGAATGACGAGGATAGAGTGAAATCTAATTCCACTATATTTGAATTGATGTCCGGTATCATTTTCTTATGTAGTATGGGGGTTTTCGTTATGGCAAAACCCATATATCAGTTATTCTTTACTGGAGAATATGTTTCAGGATATATTGTTTCGCCATATCTATTCTGCGCACCCTTGTTACAGATGTTATTTTATGTAGTAAGTGATCAGCTTTTAATAATAAAAAAATCATGGCCGATAACACTGATGCTTCTCATTGGAGCAGTAACTAATGTTTTGTTAAACTATGTGCTTATTCCTGTGATGGGAATTGAAGGTGCGGCTATAGCAACAGTTGTGGGTTATGCGGTGTCTTTGTTTGCTTGTATTATTGTTGTCCAAAAGGCGGGCTTAATTAGAATCTCATATAAATGCATTTTAACGATGCTTGCCTTTATTGCGTTTGTTGTAGTGTGGAAGATGTGCGGTGAACAGTTTGCCATCGGATTATTTTGCATCGTTACATATGCACTGATTATTATATATACCAATAGAGATGTTCTTCATATGTTTATTAATCGAGTAAAAGCAGGAGGAAGTAAATAAATGAACGTACCTTTTGTGAGTTTTCTGCCTATGGAGCATGAACTGGATACGGATCTTCGCGCAGCATTTGAGTGCGTATATAAACGCAGCTGGTACATCGAAGGCAAGGAAGATGAAGCATTCGAAAAGGCTTTTGCTGATTTCTGCCATGTTAATTATTGTGTCGGTACTGGCAACGGTCTGGATGCGCTGATGCTTGCCCTGAAAGCACTGGGTATTCGCGCAGGTGATGAGGTAATTGTGCCGTCCAATACCTTTATTGCAACTGCGTTGGCAGTTACTTATACCGGAGCAACACCTGTTTTCGTTGAGCCAGATATTCGTACCTTTAATATTGACCCCGCAAGGATTGAGGAAAAAATCACCACAAAGACTAAGGCTATCATGCCAGTACATCTGTACGGTCAACCTTGTGATATGGATTCCATTATGGAGATTACGAAAAAGCATCATCTGTACATTGTAGAGGATTGTGCACAGGCACATGGTGCTACTTACAAGGGTCAGCGCATTGGATCCTTTGGTGATGCAGCTGGCTTCAGCTTCTATCCTGGTAAGAATCTAGGTGCATTGGGCGATGCGGGTGCAACAGTGACTAACAGCGATGTGCTGGCGCAGAAGGTTCGTGCGCTTGGGAACTATGGTTCGGATTACAAGTACCATCATATTTACCAGGGCAACAATTCTCGTTTGGATGAGATGCAGGCGGCCTTCCTTGCTGCAAAGCTGCCGCATCTAGATAGGATGAATGCAGAACGCCGCCGTATTGCCCAAATGTATCTGGAGGGCATTCAAAATGAAAATGTTATTTTGCCGTATGTCATCCCGGAAGTTGAGCCGGTCTGGCACATTTTTGCCATTCGCTCCAAGTATCGTGATGAGCTGGAAAAGTACTTGAACGAGAAGGGCATTGGCACGAACAAGCATTATCCGATCCCGATGCATCTGCAGAAGTGCTATGCAGACCTCGGCATCAAGCAAGGGGAACTGCCTATCGCAGAGGAAATCAGTGCTACAGAACTGAGTCTGCCAATGTTCTATGGTATGACAGATGAGCAAGTACACTATGTGATTAATACAGTGAATTCGTTTGAGGATTGATTATGCAACTTAGGAATCTCGATATTGCAGATGCAGAGGGTATGTATGCGTGGTTGTCAGATAATAAAGTAACATCTGGATTAAATGGTGAATATAAAAATTGTCTAATTCGAGATGCAAAAAACTTTATATTTGAATCAGCACATACTCCAAATGAAGTACACAAAGCCATTGTTACGGATGAGAACGACTATGTTGGAACTGTCAGCTTGAGATTTATTAATGATCCTGAAGAAACTGCTGAACTGGCGATTGTTGTTCAGTCAGAATTTTTTGGTAAAGGTTATGCATGGTTTGGTGTCGTTTCAATGTTAAAATATGCTTTTAATTCGCTGAAATTACATAGCGTATATTGGAGAGTAAAGTCAGATAATCAACGAGCTATTCGGTTTTTTCAAAAGCATGGCTTTAATAGCCCGGATATGGATATTCCTGACATTGTTACGAAAAGGCATCAATGCGAAAAAAATCTAGTATGGTTTGTAGCAATAAATGGTGATGATTTTGAAAATAAGTTGCTATCAAAAGGGACTGTAGCCGGATGTCAAATTATAAGAATAAAAACAATCCCGACTGTGGAAGCCGGTGAATTATCCTTCTTTGAAGGGAAAAAGGATTTTCCGTTTGATATTAAGCGTATCTATTATATATCAAAAGTTCCTGAAGGCATCCGTAGGGGATTTCATGCTCACCGGGATCTTCAGCAACTTCTGTTTTGTCCATATGGTAAGATTCAGCTGATACTCGAGAACAGAGATACAAGAGAGGAAGTTGAACTATCGGATCCATCTGTAGGCGTTTTAATCACAAAACCAACATGGCGAGAAATGCTTTGGCTGCAGAGGGATTCTGTACTATGCGTTGCGGCTTCAGATTATTATGATCCTGCAGATTATATCAGAGATTATAGTGAATTTAAAAAGTATATTAGCAATCCGTTTTGAATAATAATATTTGTAGTAGGAAAGAATACATGAAAAAGATACTTTTGTTAGGCGGCTCTGCACAGCAGGTTATAGCCATAAAAGTTGCTCGAAATCTTGGTTATTACACCGTTCTTTGCGATTTTTTACCTGATAATCCAGGTCAATATGAGGCGGACAAATTTTATCTAGTGAGTACAACAGACAAAGATGCTGTTCTGGAAGTCGCTCAAAAGGAGCAGATTGATGGGATTTTGGCTTATGCATCTGACCCTGCTGCACCGACCGCAGCCTATGTTGCTAAAAAGCTCGGATTACCGGGAAATCCTTATTCATCTGTTGAGATTCTTTGCAATAAGGACCGGTTCCGTAGTTTTTTGTTAGAAAACGGTTTTTCTGCACCAAAAGCACATGGATATGCTTCTGCAGAAGATGCGCTGAATGAAAAAGCAAGCTACGAATATCCAATCATCGTCAAGCCGGTAGATTCTTCTGGAAGCAAAGGAGCAACAGTGCTGCACTCGGAAGAAGGATTAACAAAGGCATTGGAGTTCGCTTTTTCTTTCTCGCGGTGTCATCGAATTATTGTTGAACATTTTATCGAGAAAAAGCATCCTTATCTGATTGGTGGAGATGTCTTTATAGAAAACGGCAAGATCGTTTTGTGGGGATTAATGAACTGTCATAGAGACAATAGTGTTAATCCGTTAGTTCCAGTTGGAAAGAGCTACCCGCTGCAACTGGAAACGGCGGACGTTCAACGGGTCAAAGAAACGTTGGCTTCAATGATAGAAAAGCTCGGAATCCGCAATGGTTCTATGAATGTTGAACTTGTTGTGGATAAAAGCAACCGGGTTTGGCCCATTGATGTTGGCCCTCGTAGTGGCGGTAATATGATCCCGGATTTGCTAGGAGATATGTTTGGTGTAGATATTGCAGAAATGTCTGTGGAAGCGGCTATGGGAACCACGATTAAAGGCAATATCCATGAGCCAAATGGATTTTATGCCACACATAACTTGCACAGCAATAAAAATGGTACCTATAAGGACATTGTGTTCTCGCCGGAAATTGAGTCTTACATTTATCGGAAGTGCTTGTATAAAAAAGCAGGCGATGCAGTGGAATACTTTGATAATGCTGCAAAATGCTTGGGAATTGTATTCTTCAAGTTCCCTGACGAAAACACAATGAGAAACATGCTGGAACATATCAATGATTTGATTACGATTGAACTGCAATGAGGGAAAATAAGATGAAGGAATATGGAGGCTACATAGAATTTGAAAACTATCATGGCAATATATTGCACGATGGAGCAATTTCCCTAAATTGTGGCAGAAATGCATTGGCCTATCTTTGTGAGGCAAAGAGAATTAAAAAGCTGTATCTTCCGTATTTTCTTTGTTCATCTGTGCCAAATCTTTGCAACAAAATTGGTGTTGAATATGGTTGCTATCATATTAACGAAAAGTTTGAACCGGTTTTCAATCAGGCACTTGGTGAAGATGAATGGCTTTACATTGTGAACTTTTATGGTCAGCTAGATAATGACTATCTGGTTGAGTGGAAAAGAAAATGCGGGCGGGTCATAGTTGACAACGCACAAAGTTATTTTCAAATGCCTGTAGAAGGTATAGATACGCTTTATACCTGCCGGAAATACTTTGGCGTTACAGATGGAGCATTTCTCTATACTGATACGGAGCTTAGCCGGAAAATTTCGCAGGATGAATCATTTGAACGAATGCATTTTCTCCTTGGTCGCTTTGAACGCAGTGCGAATGAGTTCTACAGCGAATATGTAGCCAATAATAAGCTGTTTGCCACAGAACCTGTAAAACAGATGTCTCGCCTGACGGAGAATCTTTTACGGGGAATTGATTATGCTAGCGTGGCAAAAAGACGACAGGAAAACTTTGAGTTTTTGAATACAGAACTCAGGAACATAAATGAGTTGAAACTGAAGAGTGTCAATGGTGCATTTATGTATCCACTTCTGCTTCAAAACGGAGCCGCAGTGCGAAAAGAACTGCAAAAAGAAAAAATCTATATTCCGACTTTGTGGCCGAACGTGTTGGAAGAATGTCCGAAGGATAGCCTGGAGTACCATTATGCGGCAAATATTTTGCCAATCCCAGTGGATCAACGGTATGGGATAGAGGACATAAAATATTTGGTGGAGGTAATAAAAGATATTTAAGATAAGAAGTTTTAAGTGGATATTTACGAGTGTTTTAATAAATAAGGCGGATTTGCTGAAAGGATAGACTTATGAATATCAAAGGAAAGAAAGTAACTCTTCGTGCAATGGAAAAACAGGATTGTGAAATGATTAGAGAGATGTTCAATGATCCTGAAATTGAAAATCTGGTAGTAGGCTGGGCTTTTCCTGTGTCCAGCTATGCACAGGAAAAATGGTTTGAAAGTCATTACGGTGATACTACTAATTTTCGTTTTGTGATTGAAACAGAAGAAGACGGTCCTGTTGGTATCGCTACACTGACAGGTATTGACTGGAAGAATCGCCGAGCGACACACGGCATTAAACTTGCAAATAAAGAACGTCGTGCAAAGGGAATCGGAACTGATACAGTAATGGCGATTATGCGATATGCGTTTGATGAATTGCAATTAAATCGACTAGATGGTTCTTGGTTCCCGGATAATGCACCATCTAAGGGAATGTACACCAAATGTGGCTGGGTTGAAGAAGGTGTTCGTCGAAACTATATATTTAAGAATGGAAAGTATAGAGACCTGGTTGTGGTAGGCATTTTAGCAGATGAGTATCACGCGTTGATTGAAAAAAATCATTATTGGGATTAAGGGGCGTCTTATGGATAATAAAATTTTGGTCACTCGTTCTTCTATGCCGAGTTTGGATGAATATATAGAAGAAATCCGACCAATATGGGATAGCCACTGGCTGACCAATATGGGAGTAAAGCATAAACAGCTGCAGGCGGAGTTGGAGGAATATTTGGGAGTTCCTCATGTGGCTCTTTATACCAATGGACATTTGGCCTTGGAAAATGCTATTGCCGCTTTGAATCTTCCGGAGGGTGGTGAGGTGATTACTACACCGTTTACATTCGCTTCCACCACCCACGCTATTGTACGCAATGGGCTCGTTCCGGTATTCTGCGATGTGAATGATAAAGACTATACAATTGACGTGACTAAGATTGAAGGGCTTATCACTGATCGCACGGTGGCAATCATCCCTGTACATGTATATGGAAATATATGCGATGTAGAGACTATCGACAAAATTGCTAAAAAGTATGGATTAAAAGTAATCTACGATGCTGCTCATGCTTTTGCAGTAAAGTATAAAGGCGTATCTTCAGCCTGTTTTGGTGACGCTTCTATGTTCAGCTTCCATGCTACCAAAGTATTTAACACTATTGAAGGCGGTGCCGTTTGCTTCAAAAATAATAGCTGGGTTCAGTTGCTAAATGACCAGAAAAACTTTGGTATTCATGGTCCGGAATCAGTCTGCTTCGTAGGTGGAAATGCAAAGATGAATGAGTTTCAAGCGGCAATGGGCATTTGTAACTTACGTCATCTGGAAGAAGAAATTGCTAAACGAAAAATAGTGGTAGAATGTTACCGCAAGCGACTTTCTGGAGTGGAGGGGATTAAACTCAACGCCATTCAGGAAAATGTGGAAAGCAATTATGCATATTTCCCGGTTGTGTTTGATGGTTACAAATATACTCGTAATGAGATTTATGCGATGTTGTCGGAGCAAGGTATTACAGCTAGAAAATACTTCTATCCTTTGACCAATAGTTTTGAATGCTATCGTAATTATCCAACGGCTGGCACCGAAAAAACACCTGTGGCGCAGCACTTGGCACTTCGTGTATTAACCCTGCCACTGTATGCAGATTTGGCACAGGAGGACGTAGATCGTATCTGTGATATTATCCTATCCTAAGCTGTAAAAAGTTAACCGAATTCGATGAGATGTGACTAGAATGAGCTCAAAGGCAAATGACCTTTCAGCATATATTGTCTGTGACCTAACTCGCCCCCAATTGCCGTCTGCAATAGACCAAAACTGTGTCCACGTTCTGGGCTGAAACGTGTTGCACCGCCCCATCTTGCTCACACCGTTTTCGTTTTACTTTTTCTAACCCTTGCAATTTCCAAACCATAATGCTATACTCGAAATATAAAATTGAAAGTGTGTGAGGTGGTACTTATGCCCAGAACGAAAGGTAGCAAAAACAAGAAGTCTTTGACGGTTGATTATGCAGCGCTTATTGCGGAAAAGCAAGCTGAAAAGGATGCTGCAGCTAATGAAATTGCAGCTGTTGCTGCAAATATCGAAGAGCTGAAAGCAGAACTAAAAAGCAAGAAGACTGCCGCAAAGAAGCTCGACAAGGAGTTGGCTAAATTGGTGACCAAGAAGGCCGCTGTTGAGGCTGCGGCTGCTGAGGCTGCAAAGCGCGGTGAGGCAGAGGCCATGCTGAAGAAGCTTCTGGCCGAAGGCATGAGTGCCGATGAAATCATTGATAAGCTGAAATAGTCAGCAACAGCCGTGCATAGGTTGCACGGCTGTTTTAAGAGGCATTTATATAGATTGTGACGCATTGCAATTGCACTCTTGTATTTGACGCATAACTCATTCCCCGGCCTTCAATTGTAGCCCCCTCCCCTACCCCATTTCAGCAAGGAGCCCGATTCCGTGAAAACAGCTTGCAACTCTGATAAAGCCATGTCATCAAATCAACCTCATTCAGATGACGCCCAAAATCCAAGAAAGCCGAATCACGATGCGCAGGGACTGCTCCGCCGCCAGATGCAGCAGGCTGTGCTGCTATATGGTTCTGGGGAGAGCCACTCGTCCCTGCAGAAGATTGCGGATGATCTGGCTTTGAACCCCATCAAGGTGCGCAAGCTATTGATCACCGCCGGCGTATATAGGTCTGACATAGCCGCTCGGGTCAATGAGCGATTCTCTGCGTATCAACAGGAAGGTATCCTTCATAAGGACTCTATCGCCTTCACTGCACGGGATATGCAGCTTTCCACATCCTCGGTGGCTTCGTACCTACCCTACAGCAAATGCCTGTACTTCCCTGCCGAAACCGCTGCAGACAACCTAAGCACCGGTTCCGAACGCCAGCGCCGTTATATAGCTGTGCAGCGCTTGCGAGAAAATCCCTCCGAGAAAACTCTTTGGAACTGCATTGTTGCTTTTCGCAATTACCCATTTACAACGCTTTCCGGCTTGCCATTCACTTACGATCTGAAAATGGGACGCCACGGCAAATTTACTAAAGAGCTGTGGATCAACCGGCGCGAGAACAGCAAAAGTCTTACCTGGAGTTCCGTATTGCTGGCTTTCCGAAATATTGAAGAAATCGGTGCTGAAGTCGAACGCCCCAAGGCACTGGGCGATATACGGGGTGTTTCGTACATTTACGCACTGTTCTGCCGATTTGGACTAATAAGAGCCCCCCACGGTACGACATGCCAGCAAGGGACTTGCTCTTGCGCGTAAATTGATCGACTACATGGAAACACACGATGGCTGTGCTGAGTTCTATCCCTATGATATCATTGAGGAGCTAAAGAGCACATTCTGGTTGGAGTAATCCTGTCATAGTTTTTCGTACAAAAAAGCTCTGCCAGCGAACTGGCAGAGCAGGGATCCTGTGAATTACTGGTTGAAATACACTCGCCCTGGGATGGCATTAAAGCGCTATCCCTACTGGTCCATTTTCAAGCGACATTATGTACTCAAGGCAAGTATTTCACTTATTATTTCCTTTGTTTTCAGACCTCTCCTTTTCTTTGCTCACGAATTCCCGCAGATCTTCCCAAAAGCAAGACATCAAATGATCCATCATGTTCATATACTCGCTTTCATTGTCCCAGTAATAAATCATGCAAATAGCGCGCATTAAATTGTAGTAGACAGCCATGATCCACACCAAGTTATCTTCATACTCCATTGCCCTGTGAAAATGATAATCAAAAGAACACATAGTTTTCCTCCTTCATTTTAGCGGCGTGCCTTCTTGCTAATTCTTTTAATGGCATTATTGATATTAGATTCCGAACAATGCAATTCCTTTGCGGCCATGTTGCGGGACATCTTCAAGCACAACGCCAAGATTTCATTTTCCTTTTCTGTAAGTTGTGCGCGTAACCGCTCTGCGTCCGCAACGAGCTCCGCATAACGAAACCAACATCCACCTCTGGGTCATACAATTGATCTTCCACATCGTCCAACGGGCTTACATTTTCCCGTGGTTTATGCTTCCTGTAATATTCGGAGGCATGCCATTTCATTCTATGCCTGATAAAACGGGTGAATCTGCCCTTTAATGGACTGCGCTGGTTATCGCCTTCTCGCATCTGCATAGCTTGTCCTTTTACCTTATCACGTAATCTCATAATTACCTCCACTTTTGTTTTTGCTTTCGTTTTCGAACACAAAAGTTGGGAGGTGCGCGTGCGGCATATGCTTCAAATTTAAAGCGTAACAAGAGAATTCTTCGGCATTCAGACATTGTTGCACTCCCCCTCAATAGGTAAGAGATCAAAAAAATCTGAATTTCCACACCTGCCGTTTTAAATTTTACAATTTATCCATACATTGTCGTGCAGATAAATTTGACTTTATCTATTTACATTACTGCAATCTCACTGTCCCGTCTATTACTCTCGCAATTTTGGATTTGCACCACAGTCTGTTGTTCCTCAACAATTTTTTCTTCTTGTTTACTCGCCTCTTCCAACTGTGCTTTCAGTTCTTCTATTCGCTGTTCCACACCTTCTGCAAGGGCAATCACTTTCTCCGGCTCAACAGGCTGATCTACACCTTCTTTCTCCAGTTTTGCGGCAGCGCTGTGGTAAGCCTGTAGTTCCTGGCTGTGGGTCGCGTAGAACTCTGTTTTTTGATCTAGGGGCAATCCGGTATATTCCAGCCATACGGACCGATAGGTTTTGCAAAGCTGCAAGTTTTTGGCAGCTGCTGCAAAGCCTTTTTTCTTTTCCTGCATTTCTGCGATCTCGCTTGCGAAGTCTATTTGATTTTTTCTGAGATTCCGTATGACCGTGTCATAATCACCGCCCGTGTACAGATTTTGATCTGCCATTCCGAGGAGCATTGCACCTAAGTGCTTGGCGTTTTCGATACCCATACGGCGTTCCACGGCTGTGATTCTGCGGCTTAGGGACGAGCCTTCTGATGTCTGCTTTATAGCCACTCCGAGAAGGGAACCCAGTTTTTCCCCATTGACACTTAGTCGTTTATGCTCATCACCTGTTGGAACATAGCTGTACTGGTGATTGGGATACAGATACACTGCGCACCGCCCAGCAGCGACATCACGCACCACATATTTTTCAGGTATAAAAAGCCGCTCGATGCCGTCCTGCGGCAGGGAAATTGTGACCCCGCGTACGGACATTGCCTTTATCTGGTCAGCGCTCAAAATGACTTGCAGGGGCGTTGTCTGGTTTTCTTCCTCGATTTTTTCAATCAGCCTCGCGCCTCGGATCGTGCTGTGAGTTCCATCGCCATAAACTAAGTCATAGGAGAAGTCGTTCCCGATTTGCAGCATCACCTCGCCATCCGGCGTTGTTTCGATCTGGCTTTTGTTCGCCATCATTTTGGCAAGGTTCCCGTTTCCATCGCTTATCTGAAGCAGCAGTCCATTTTTGCCGGCTGACACAATTTGTCGGCTGGTCAGTTTTACGGTTGCGTTACTGACTTCCGGATATTTAACGGTCAGTTTCTGATACAGTGCGAGCAGCGGCTCTCCCCTGCCCTCTTTCAGCTGCGTCTTCTTATCTTTCAAGGCAGATTCCATTTCATCTGCTGCATAGCCCACGCCGAGTGCATCAGAGGGGACCCACATGCCATCCAAACCCACTGCCTTGTACAGGATTTGACCTGTTGCCTTGATGAGTTTAATTTTGATTCCTGCCGCTTTCGACTTATCGGCCAAATCAGCCATGGATGATGCCGCTTTCCTCGATGCTGTCCATAAGCTCCTTCATTTCCAAGTCGTGTCTGACATGGAACGGGTGGTTTGCAAAGGGATGCAGCTGCTCTATTGGTATAGTTTCCTCCGCACCATAGAGGTACGGAACTGCGCTTTTACTCATAGTTCTGCGTGCTCCTGACTTGTAGATTTTCGGGTACATTCGGGCCCCGAAATGTACATCGGAAACCTTGTACATTTTTGCGAAAATGTATTCATACGGTCAAAACAATAAAAAAAGTCCCTAATTGCG
>ERZ1035001.427-NODE-427-length-22563-cov-7.598010_pt1 | contig 22563 bp, 16 predicted proteins | sample MGYA00520685_ERZ1035001 | MGnify/ENA primary metagenome ERZ1035001 (study PRJEB33766, sample SAMN09781749) | gut metagenome | biome: gut microbiome | host: Homo sapiens | place: Madagascar | study: EMG produced TPA metagenomics assembly of the PRJNA485056 data set... | reverse complement strand
CGTATAAAACAATGCTTGCCGTGCGGTAGCTGCTGTCGCAGCCGATGAAATTTTCAACATTGCGATGCAGCATCAGTGTTCCTCCACTTCACGCAGCATTTCCTCAAGGAAAGCGGGCAGATAAAACGCCCCGACGTGCAGCCGGGACGTGTAATAGCGGGTGCGCATGTTCAGCGCATTCCACGCATCGGCGTCCATATCGTTGATGGGATGATATTTTTTGCTGGCAAAGCCGAACAGCCAGTAGCCCGCCGCAAAGGTGGGGATGTGTGCCTGATACACCTTGCTGATCGGGAAGGTGCTGGCGATGCGCTTGTGGCTGCGCTGCATGGCGGTCGCGTCCTCGGCATAGAAGGGGCTGCCCTGCTGGTTGACCATGATGCCGTCCGCGCGCAGCGCGTTGAAGCAGTTGCCGTAAAACTCGCGGGTGAACAACCCCTCCGACGGGCCGAACGGGTCGGAGGAATCCACGATGATCAGATCGTACTCGTCCTCGCACCGGCGGATGAATTTGAGCGCATTCTCGTAGTAGATATGCACGCGGCGGTCATCCATACGGCAGGCGTTGCCGGGCAGGTAGGCGCGGCAGGCCTCGATGACCTGCGGGTCCATCTCGACGAGGTCGATGCGCTCGACCCGGTCATAGCGGGTCAGCTCGCGCACAACGCCGCCGTCGCCGGCACCGATGACCAGAATGTCCTTGGCACTTCTGTGTACGGCCATCGGCACATGGGTGATCATCTCGTCATAGATGAACTCATCGCGTTCGGTCAGCATGACATTGCCGTCCAGCGTCAGCACGCGGCCGAACTCCGGCGTCTCAAAAATGTCGATGCGCTGGTAGTCGCTCTGCTTAGAGTAGAGCTGGCGGTTGACCCGGATGCTATGCTTGACATCCGGGGTGTGAAATTCCGAAAACCACATTTCCATACTGCAAACCTCCCTGTCAAGCCAGCACATTCAGGCGCAGGATGTCCGGGTCCTCGGGGCCGGTCATGCTGCAGCCCTTGGCCTTGGCATACTCGATATAGTCCAGAATCTGCGCGGTGATGCGCTCGCCCGGGGCAAGGATGGGGATGCCCGGGGGATAGCACATGACGAATTCGCTGCAGACCATGCCCTCTGTCTCGCGCAGGGGCAGGCTCTTTTTGGGGGCGTAGAACGCCTCCTGCGGGCTGGCGGCAACCTCGGGGTCGATGTATTCCTGACTCAAGAGGCCTGCGCCATCAGTGTGATAGCGGCGCTTGATTTCAGCCAGTGCGCTGACAAGACGCTCGACCTCCTGCGGGCGGTCACCGATGGAGAGGTAGGCCAGAATGTTGCCGATGTCGCCGAACTCGATCTGGATGTCGTATTCATCGCGCAGAATGTCGTACACCTCAATGCCCGCAAGGCCGATATCCAGCGTGTGAACGCTCAATTTTGTCGTATCAAAGTCGAAAACGGAGTTGCCGTTGCAAAGCTCCTTGCCGAAGGCATAGTACCCGCCCACGGCGTTGATCTCCTCGCGCGCGTACTCGGCCATGTCGGCCACCTGATGGAACACCTGCCGTCCCCGCAGTGCCAGATTGCGGCGGGAAATGTCAAGGCTCGACATCAGAAGATAGCTGCCGGAGGTCGTCTGGGTCAGGTTAATGATCTGCCGCACATAGCCCGCATGGACATTGGGGCCAGTCAGCAGCAGGCTGGACTGGGTCAGGCTGCCGCCGCTTTTGTGCATCGAGACGGCGGCCATATCAGCGCCTGCCGCCATGGCGGAGACAGGCAGTCCGCCGCCGAAGTAGAAGTGGGTGCCGTGCGCTTCATCGGCAAGGCAGAGCATACCGGCGTCATGCGCCATCCGCACAATGGCGCGCAGATCGCTGCAGATGCCGTAGTAGGTGGGGTTGTTGACCAGCACCGCCACAGCGTTGGGATGCTCGGCAATCGCTTTCGCCACCTGCTCACGCTTCATGCCAAGGCTGATGCCCAGCCGGGTATCGACCTCGGGGTTGACATAGACCGGCACGGCACCGCACAGCACCAGCGCGTTCAGCACGCTGCGGTGGACATTGCGGGGCAGAATGATCTCATCGCCGCGCTTGCAGGCGGTCAGCACCATGCTCTGTACAGAACTGGTCGTGCCGCCGACCATCAAAAAGGCATTCGCCGCACCGAACGCCTCGGCGGCCAGTTCCTCAGCCTCCCGGATGACCGATACCGGGTGGCAGAGGTTATCCAGCGGCTTCATGCTGTTGACATCCACCCCAACACACTGCTCACCCAGAAAGGCGGTCAGCTCGGGGTTGCCGCGGCCGCGCTTGTGCCCGGGCACATCAAAGGGGACAACGCGCATTTTTCGGAACGTTTCCAGTGCCTCGTGGATCGGCGCGCGGCGCTGATCCAGACGGGAACGCTTCGGATCTCCGTTCATTTTTCCCTCCGTCCGCAGTTCCTTTGCAAATAAAAAAAGCGCAAGCCATGCACAGATGTACAGGCTTGCGCTTAAATTCAGCATTTTTTGCACAGGCAGAAATACCCCCGGTCTTGCACCGAGAGAGCATTTTTACCGTATGATTCAAAAAGGCTGAGCGTGTCAGAGTCTATATAGCAATTACACTTTTACTACTCTTATTGACCGTTTCACAAGTCTGCACGATACCCGTGCAATTTCATGGTTGTAAAGGAACCAACTTATAAAATTTGAGCTTCTAACTCAATCAATAAGGCAACCTGCGTTGCCGATCGGCAGTGGACCCGGCTGTCCGTATGGCCATGGGGCACAACAAAGCTTTTGCAATCGTTCGCCCCGCCCCTGTTGGGCGGTCCGTAGGTAAATTGCTTTGAAAAACTCTTACAAACTCGATTCGTCTTTCAAAATCGTGAGAAGTATAGCACAGATGTGATGTGTTGTCAAGAAAATGAACGATATTTTTTCACGCTTTTTACAAAAGGGGATAGACTGCTCAGAGCAAAGCCTTCAGCCTTTTTGCAGGGGAGCTGTGCAGGCAGGGAGTCATCAGTGGCAGCTGTGGTTTCCGCAGCCATGGCTGCCGCAGGTGTGGCTGCCCTCACCGTGCGCTTCATCGTGGTGGGTGCAGCGCACATCGGGGTCATAGCCAAGCTTGCCTGCCAGCAGGGCCAACACGGCTGCATCGGCAGCGCCGCTGACACCGCCGTAAAAGCGAATGCCAGCCTGCGTCAGGGCGGCCTGCGCGCCGCCGCCGATGCCGCCGCAGATCAGTGTATCAACGCCGTTTTGCTTTAAAAATCCAGCCAGCGCACCGTGGCCGCTGCCGTTGGTGTCGACCACAGCTGTGTTGAGGATCATACCGCCGGAAACCTCGTACAGCTTGAACTGTGCGCTGTGGCCAAAGTGCTGGAAGATCTGTCCGTTGTCGTAAGTGACTGCGATTTTCATGGGGGATACTCCTTTGTCAGGGTGTGGGTCGGAATAGATGCAACTTCGCTAAATGCGGATAAAGGGTGGGGGTTACAGATACCGGACCGTCTCTGTCAGCGGCTTGCGGGCGCTGTGGTTCGGCAGCGGCGTGACACCCTCGGCGGCAAAGCCCAGATCAAGGATCATGAGGATCTCCTCGTTTTCGGGCAGTCCAAGTGCCTGTGCCAGCTTGTCGGGGTCAAAAAAGTTCAGCCAGCAGCTGTCCACACCGGCGTTGGCGGCGGCCAGCATCAGGTGCGTTGCTACAATGGACGCATCCTCCACGCCGGAGTCCCGCTTGCCGCCGGGATATGTAAAAACATTGCTGCGATCAAAGGCTACCACAAGGCAGGTCGGTGCGCCGTAACGGCAAGGCGTTGCAGCATCGATCTTAGCCAGCCCCTGTGCAGACTGGATGACATAGATGCGCTGCTCCTGCAGATTTTTGGCGGTCGGCGCGACCTGACCGGCCGCGAGGATCGCGTCCAGCTGTGCGGGCGCAAGCTGGCGCGCACTAAAATTTTTACAGGAATAGCGGTTTTCAATGACCTGTGTAAACTCCATCAGAATAACCCTCCTTGTATGGTGGCGGTAAAGAGCTGCCTTTATAGTTTGATTCTACCACCGAACCGCGCGGCTGTCAATTTCAGGCAGTTCAATACTTCACACTTTATTAAAAGTAAGTTTCAAAGTCGTTCAAACGGCTTCTATAGCAAAGTGCGCCGAAAGATACCCTTGCATGTCCGTGGATGTCTCGGTATACTGTTTATAGAAGTAAGGGGCGCGGGGCCCGGCCCCGGAATAGCGCAAACCAGAAAGAAGGAAGGACTATGAAGTACGATTTTACATCCATCATGGATCGCCACGGCAAGGACGCCATCGCCGTTGACGGTCTCGGCACCGGCTTTGCCCCGGACCTGCCCAAGGACGGCTTTGACATCATCCCCATGTGGGTCGCGGACATGAACTTTCCCACCGTGCCCACCATCCCGGAAGCCATCATTGAGAGAACCAAGCACCCGGCCTTCGGCTACTTTCAGGCAACGGACGAGTATTACGATTCGATCATACAGTGGCAGGCGACCCGCAACGGTGTGACTGGTCTGACCAAAGACGCAATCGGCTACGAGAACGGTGTTCTGGGCGGCGTTATCTCGGCGCTGACCGCGTTTGCAGCCCCCGGTGACGGCGTACTGCTCCACAGCCCCACCTACATCGGCTTTACGATGAGCATCAACAACAATGGCTACAAGATCGTCCACAGCCCTTTAAAAAAGGACGAAAACGGCATCTGGCGGATGGACTATGAGGACATGGACGCCAAGCTGAAGGCCGAGAAAATCCATGTGGCCGTATTCTGCAGCCCGCACAACCCCTGCGGCCGCGTCTGGGAAAGGTGGGAGCTGGAAAAGGCGATGGAGGTCTACAAGGCCAACGACTGCATCGTCATCTCTGACGAGATCTGGTCTGACATCATTCTGGAGGGCTACAAGCACATTCCGACACAGTCCGTCTCCGACTGGGCACGCCAGAACACCGTGGCGGTATACGCGCCCAGCAAGACCTTTAATCTGGCCGGTCTGGTAGGCAGCTATCACATTATTTATAATAAGTATCTGCGCGACCGCGTTGTCGCCAAGAGCTCCAAGCCGCATTACAACGATATGAATGTACTGTCGATGCATGCCCTGATCGGCGCCTACAAACCGGAGGGCTATGAATGGGTGGACGAGCTGCGGCAGGTGATCACCGGCAATGTGGACTATGCCTGCGAGTACATCCGCACGCATTTTGAGGGCGTTGAGGTCAGCAGGCCGCAGGGCACCTACATGCTGTTTTTGGATTGCACCCAATGGTGCGAGAAGCACGGCAAGACCATCGACGAGCTGGAAAAAGCCGGCTGGGATGTGGGCGTAGCATGGCAGGATGGGCGGATGTTCCACGGCCCCTGCGCCATCCGCATGAATCTGGCGCTGCCGCTGAGCCGCGTAAAAGAAGCCTTCGACCGTCTGGATAAATATGTATTCAACGCCAAGTAAAATTGACACAAAGTCTAGATGCGAAAGCCGCATAATGGCCCTATACACCATGAATAGCGAGGAATTCCCATGAAGATGCAAGAAGATGAGAACCGGCGGCTCAACCAAGCGCTTGAGGATGCCGTGCAGGCCCTGCAGCAGGCCCCCACGCAGGAGCAGCTTGCCCATACCCTGACCGTTGTGCGCCGCGCCATGCAGGCCGGTGGGCAGTGGATCGCCGCCGTGGAGACAACGCCCGGCGCGTCCACCGCGCTGCGCCCCAAAATTGTGCAGACCGCCGATGGCGGGCACTGGTGGTATGCCTTCACCTCGTTTGACGAGCAGATGAAAAGCCCCGATGCCGTGAAATCCACATTCTGGGCTGACATAAACAGCCTGTTTGACGCCGCGCTGGCTGCGGAGGAGATTCAGGGTATCATCCTGAATCCGTGGCACTGTACGCTGCAGCTGGATAAAACGCTGATCCGCATCATCAAGCCGTAAAAACAGGGGAGAGGGTAAGTATGAAAATTCGTTCTGTTGCGATTCTGGGGGCCGGTGCTGTTGGCTCCTATCTGCTGTGGGGGCTGACCGACAAGCCGGGGGTGACGGTCAGCGTTGTGGCCGAGGGCGCCCGTGCCGACCGGCTGCGCCGCGCAGGGTGTACGATCAACGGCAAGACCTACCGCCCGCAGGTACTGAACCCTGCGCAGGCCCACGGCGCAGACCTGCTCATCGTTGCGCTGAAATACGGTGCCCTGCGCGGGGCGCTGGATGACATCCGCGCGATTGCGGGCGAAAATACCACTGTCATGAGCCTGATGAACGGCGTTGACAGTGAGGAGATCATCGGGGCAGCGGTTGGCGACACTCATGTGCTGCCCGCGCTTATTAAAGTGGCGTCCCACCGCACCGAGGAGGGTGTCTTTTTTGACCCGGACACAACGATCGGGATCATCTACGGCGAGCCGCAGCCGCCCTTTGACAGCCCCCGCGTGCAGGCCGTGGCCGATCTGTTTGACGGCACGGGGCTGCACTACCAGACCACAGTGCATATCCGCGAGGAGATATGGAGCAAGTTCCGGTTGAATGTCTGCAACAACCTGCCGCAGGCAATTTTGGGCGCAGGTGTCGGCTGCTACCGTGACAGTGTCCATATGCAGGCCATCAGTGACGGCTTGCGCCGCGAACTGGAGGCCATCGCCGCCGCAAAAGGCATTGACCTGAGTCTGGTGGACAGCGCCGTCAGCTACGGCAGCCTTGTCAAGCCGAGTGCGCGGTACTCGACCCTGCAGGATCTGGACGCCCACCGCCATACTGAAATTGATATGTTCTCCGGTGCGCTCATCCGCATGGGGCAGGAGCTTGGCATCCCCACGCCGTATAACGAGTACACCTACCACATGATCAAGGCCATGGAAGAAAAGAACGACGGTCTTTTTGACTATACAGAGGGCGAAGCAGCGACAAGAGCGCGATAAAGAGCAGAAACGCAGCAGCAATGCCGCAAAATGTAAAAACAGGCGCAGCAGGGCAGACCTGAGGCGCCTGTTTTTGTGGAAGTAAGCTTTCCGGAGAAATGTTATTGAATCAGCAGGGGGCGCACGGTTGAGTTGAACGCGCAAGGCTTTCTACCCGTTGCATTCGTTCCGGTTACCTTTTATAATAAGAGCAAAGACAATTCTTTCAGGCTTTTTTGATATTGATGGATACAGAAAATATAAAGAGCAAAATATATGCACTTCTTCACGATGGGAATATTGAAATCACGGCAGAAATGTGATATTATAACATAAGTACAACTGTGAATATACAAAAATTCAGCGGCAGGCAGGACGGATGCGCCGCTAGTTATACGCGAGGGGAAAAACGGTTGTGGAAGTATTATTGACAGGCGATACAAGCTGCGTTACAAAGGCGTGGATCGAGGCGGCCTTTCCGCAGGATCATGTCCTGATTGCAGGATATGAAAAGGCGCAGGACCCCCATTTAAAGGCGATTGCGCTGGACAACAAGAGACTGCTGTCGCAGCTGACGGATACCTACGAGTTTGACTGCATCGTGTATTTTTCGCAGTATCTGATCCCTCACAATGAGCAGGTCGGTGAGCTGGAACGGCTGCGCCATGTGCTGCAGATCAACCGTGAGCGCTCGGTCCGCATACTGTATCTCGCTGGGCCGGAAAGTGTCGTCACCCCCGAGACGGGCAAGACCATCATGGCCAAAGCTGCGGAGGAGCTTTGCCGTCACTACGCAATGACCAGTCAGGTGCAGGTCAAGGTGCTGCACATGCCGTATCTCTACGGAACGGACGGTGCAGGCGGCGGACAGGGCTTTGCACCGCTGTTTGAACAGATGGAGGCAGGCAAGCTTTGCTTTGATGAACAGGCGCAAAGCCCGCTGTACGCCCTCTGCAGCGAGGATCTGGCAGAGCTGGTGCCCCGTATTTATGACGCTTGGACTCCCGAATGGGAGGAGTTTACCGTGCCCGTGGTGTTCGATGTGAATTACAGCCATCTGGGCGAAAAATTGCAGCAGCTTTGCCCCGGCCTGCAGGTCAGCTATGGGCAGGATTCCCCGATGTATTACCCGGCCGATGACGGCTTGCTGCGCAAGCGTTATGGGTGGTTCCCCCGGTATGCTCTTCTGGATGACATGCCGGAGCTGTACGGACGCTGGAAGGAGGCACGCGCCCCGAAACGGGACCTGCTCGGGCGGATATGGAACACCTTGCGCACCCGCCGCAGGCTTTTGGCTGCGGCAGAAATTGCAGCGGCCTGGCTGGTGACGGAACTGCTTGTGCAGATGACCGCTACACAGGCGCAGTTCCGCATGGTCGATTTTCGGCTGGCATTCATCGTGCTGATGGGCACGATGTACGGCCTGAATGCAGGCGTGCTGGCGGCGCTGCTGGCCTCGCTTTCCCTGATGCTGGGGTACCTGCAGCAGGGGACAACGCCGCTTCTGCTTTTCTACGATCCCGCCAACTGGCTGGCTTTTATCGTCTACTTTATCGCGGGCGCACTGTGCGGCTATGTTCAGATGCAAAACGCAGAATCCATCCGCTTTGTACAGCAGGAAAATGAGCGTCTTAAAGATCGTTTACGCTTTGTGCGCAGGCTGTATCAGGACACGCTGGAGGATAAGCAGATGTTCCGCCGCCAGATTCTGGGCCGCAAGGACAGCTTCGGCAAAATATATGATGTGACCCGCCAGCTTGACGACATGCAGCCGGAAAAGCTGTACTATAAGACCGTCCAGATTATGGAGGATGTCCTGCAGAACAAAAGTCTCGCGGTCTACCATCTGGACGACAACCGCCACTTTGCCCGGATGATGGCCTGCTGCCCCGGTTTTAAGGGGCACATGCCGCGCTCGATCGAGACAGAGCAGTATCTGCCTGTGCTTCGTGCTATTGAGCAGGAGGGACTGTGGGTCAACCGCGAGTTGATCCCCGAGATGCCGATGTACGCTGCGGCGGTGCGTGAAAATGGGCGGGCCGTAGTGCTGGTCGTTCTTTTTGACGCGGTGGATGACCAGCTTACGCTCTATTACCAAAACCTGTTCCGCATCCTGTGCGGTCTTGCAGAAACGGCACTGGTGCGCGCCTTTGAATATGAGAATGCAGTATATAACGAGCAGCATCTGCCCGGAACGCGGGTGCTGCGCCCGGCTGCATTCGCCGCCAAGCTGGATGCTGCCTGCACCCTCAAGGAAGAAAAGATGGCACAGCATCTCTTGCTGCGGGTCACGGATACCTTTGAGAAGGAGACCCGTCTGTACGCTGCTTTGGACCATGCTATTCGCAGCAGCGATGCGGCGGGGCGGGGACCGGACGGCAGTTTGTACCTGCTGCTGAATCAGGCTGAAGAAAGCGAACTGCCGATCATCGAACAGCGCCTGCAGAAGCATGGCATCTCAGCGCAGCCGGTCCCGTTTGAGCAGCAGCTTGCGCTGGTCGCAGCCGCAACGCAGGAAGGGGCGCAGAGATGAACCTGACCGCTTTGGCGCTGGTGCTGCTATTGCTGCATCTGCTGGTGTGTCTGCTGCTGTGGAGAATGGTACGGAAGGGCTTTTTGGATGCCGAGGGGTATTTTCTTCCGTTTATGCTGCTGATCCCATTTTGGGGACCGATCTGTGTACTGCTGCTGACCACGCGCAACGCTCTGACAGACAGGGCTGTCACCCCGCCGGATTTGGAAAAGCTGCGCATCAACGAGGAACTGTTCCGCAGCATTTTGGTCGAGAGCCATGAGGCGCGTGAGACCACCGTGCCGCTTGAGGAGGCGCTGATCGTCAACAGTGCCGAGCAGCGGCGCAAGCTGATTTTCTCGGTGCTGAACGATGACCCGATGCAGTATTATGATCTGCTGCAGCAGGCGCGTATGAATGAGGACAGCGAGGTCGTACATTATGCTGCAACGGCGATGGCGCAGATCTCCAAGCAGGCCGATCTGACCCTGCAGCGCCATGAGGCAGATTATGCAGCCAAGCCCAATGATCCGGAGGTGCTGGCAGCTTACAGCCGGTATCTCGGTGAATATCTTGATTCCGGTCTGGTACAGGGACGCGCTGCAGAGATCCAGCAGCGCCAGCTTATCCGGCTGCTGAAGCAGCAGCTTACAGCAGGGTTGGATTTCAGGCTGGGCTGCCGTCTGGCACAGGCGTATCTGGCAATGCAGGAATATGACGAGGCAGAGCGCGTGCTGGAAAAGCTTACCGCACAGTGGCCCCAGCGTGAGGAGCCGTGGCTGCTTCGGCTGCGCAGTGCAGCAGACCGCAAAGACGGTGATGCCCTGCGAAAAACCATACACAATATACAGGAGCAGGATGTCTACCTGAGCGCCAAAGGCCGCGAGACGCTGCGCTTCTGGCAAAACGAAAAAGAAGGAGATGACAGGGTGTGAAGCGTGTACAGGATTGGCTTTTGCGTTTCCGCTGGCAGAAGCTGCTGCTGGTGTGGGGCGTATTTTTGCTGATTGCCGCCGTTCTGTTTGCTGAGCGCAGCGGCGTGCAGTATACTCATTCCCGTTTTCGCCTGTCGTATCTGCCGCAGGAACAGGCCATCTCCAAGGCGCAGGCGCTGCAGGAGCAGCCCGCCACCTGCCTGCTGCTCTGCGATACAAGGCAGAGCGGTGTGGACGATGCAAGAGAGCTTTTTACACAGCTTCTGCAGGACATGAAGGTTGCCGCCGATGTGGTCGATCTGGCCGAAGTCTCGGTGAATGACCTGCCCGCACCGGAAAACTATCAAACCGCTGTTGTGCTCATGCCCAATGTTGAACCTTTGGGAGAGGAACTGCTCCGCCTGATGAACTGGGTCGAGGACGGCGGCGGCCTGCTGCTCGGTATGAGTCCTTCCAACGACCGGTATTTTAATGTGGTCTCCGCCAAATTGGGGGTGCTGTCCACCTCTGGCGAGTACAAGCAGGCAGAGAGCATTGTGTCGGCTGAGGGCTTTATGCTGGGCGGCGGGCAGCGCTACGAGCTTTCCGACCCGTTTGACTCCTCACTGGCAGTTGCCCTGCGCGAGGATACTGAGGTATATGCCACAACCGGGGATGAGAAAGTCCCCCTGATCTGGGGCCGCCGTCAGGGCCGTGGGCGCATCGTGGTGGACAACATTGGTATCTATGACAAAGTCATGCGCGGTTTTTATGCAGCATCCTACAGCCTGCTGCAGGATGCCGTGGCTTACCCTGTCATCAACAGCGCTGTCTTTTATCTGGACGACTTTCCCTCCCCGGTGCCGGGAGGGGACGGCACCTATATCCGGCGGGATTACGGTCTGAGCATCAGCGATTTTTATTCGCAGGTCTGGTGGCCCGATCTGACCCAGTTGGCGGAGCGCTACGGCATCCGCTATACCGGTGTGATGATCGAAAACTACGAGGACGACACTTTGTCCGCGCCTGAACGGCAGACCGATACCGAGCCGTTCCGCTACTTTGGTGGTCTTTTGCTTCGTCAGGGCGGCGAGATCGGCTACCATGGCTACAACCACCAGCCGCTCTGTCTGCCGGATACTGATTACGGTGATGCCTACGCCTATAATCAATGGCCCGATGCCGATGCCATTACTGCGGCGATGGACGAACTGATTGCGTTTCAGAAAGCCGTTCTGCCTTATGCTGTGGGTTCGGTCTATGTGCCGCCCTCGAACATTCTTTCGGCAGCGGGACGCAAGATCCTGGGCACCCGTGTGCCGGGCATCCGCACCATTGCCAGCACTTATTTTGAGGATAGCTCCGGCCTGCCCTATGTGCAGGAATTTGATGTTGCACCGGACGGCATCGTTGAGCAGCCGCGCATCGTTTCCGGCGGCATGGTAGGGGACAGCTATATGCGGCTGGCAGCTGTCAGTGAGCTGAATATGCATTATGTCAGCACACATTTTATGCACCCGGACGACCTCTTGGATGAGGACCGCGGTGCAGCCGAGGGCTGGGAGGTCTACAAGGGCGGACTGGTGGACTATCTGAACTGGCTGGAAAAAGCCGCTCCGCACCTGCGCAAGCAGACAGGAACCGAATGCTCCGGCGCGGTGGAGCGCTTTGCCGCACTGACGGTCACAACCACAGGCACCAACGATGCGTGGGAGCTGACGCTCGGCAATTTTCACGATGAGGCGTGGCTGTTGTTCCGCGCCAATGACGGCGTACCCGGCACGGTTACCGGCGGGCAGCTGACGCTTTTGACCGGCAACCTGTATCTGCTCAAGGCAGAGCAGCCGACCGTGCAGATCTTGCGGCAGGAGGGGTAAGATGCGAATCTGTCTTGTGCTGGAGGGGTCATACCCATATGTCCACGGCGGTGTTTCAACCTGGATGCACAGCTATATACAGGCCATGCCGGAGCATGAGTTTGTGCTGTGGGTGATCGGTGCCAAGGCTGCGGATCGCAGCCGGTTCGTCTATGATCTGCCGGGCAATGTTGCAGAGGTGCATGAGGTGTTTCTCGACGATGCGCTGCGCCTGTACGGTGAGCAGCGTCCCGTGCATTTTACCCCGCAGGAGCATGAGGCCCTGCGCGAACTGGTACGCCTTGGGCACCCTGACTGGGAGATTTTGTTCCGCCTGTTTCAGGGAAAAAAGGTGCATCCGCTCTCTTTATTGCAGAGCCGTGAATTCATGAGCCTGTTTACCGAGGTCTGCCAACAGGAGTACCCGTATGTTGCCTATGCTGATGCGTTTCATACGATGCGGTCGATGCTGCTGCCGGTTTTGTATCTGATCAGTGGAGAGGTACCGAAGGCGCAGATCTACCACGCCATTTCCACCGGCTACGGCGGTCTGCTTGCCTGCCTGGGCGGCTGTATGCACCATGCACCGGTTCTTCTGACAGAGCATGGCATCTACACCCGCGAGCGCGAGGAGGAAATCATCCGTGCCGAGTGGGTCGTGCCGTCCTTCAAGAACCGCTGGATACGGTTTTTCTATATGCTGTCGGAGGAAATTTACCGCCGCGCCTACCGTGTCACCAGTCTGTTTACCAATGCGCGGCGCACCCAGATCGAGATGGGCTGCGCAGCTGAAAAGTGCATCGTGATCCCGAATGGCGTGCAATATGAGAGGTTTTACCAAATTCCCTTGAAGCCAAAGGACGACTGGGTGGACATCGGTGCGGTGGTTCGTTTGGCACCGATCAAAGATATAAAAACGATGATCTATGCGTTTTTTGAACTGAGCGCCCGGCAAAAAAATGTGCGGCTGCACATTATGGGCGGTGTCGATGATGAAGAATACGCCCGGGAATGCTATGCGCTGGTGGAGCAGCTTGAACTGAAAAACCTGATTTTCACCGGCCGTGTCAATGTAGTGGAGTATATGCAAAAGCTGGATTTCACCATACTGACCAGCATCTCGGAGGGGCAGCCGCTCTCGGTGCTGGAATCGCTGGCCGCCCGGCGTCCCTGCGTCACCACCGAAGTCGGCTGCTGCCGCGAGCTGCTGGAGGGCGCACCCGGCGACACCTTCGGCACAGCAGGGTACTGCGTGCCGCCGATGTATCGTCAGGGACTGGCCGATGCCATGGAGCGCCTCTGTGCCAGCCGCGCCCGGCGTGAAGAAATGGGCGAAATCGGCAGAAAACGCGTGGAGCGCTATTACCGTCATGAGCAGATGCTGGCCAACTACCGCGCCCTGTATGCGGATACAGCCAAGACATATCATCTGACGGAAACACGATAAAGGAAAGGAACCCATGGCAGGTATTGGATTTGAACTGAAAAAGCTGTTCCGGCGCAAGGGGCTGTTTGCCACCCTGCGCGCCTACGGCTATGCGGGCGTTATCTGCACAGGGCCGATGCTGCTGGGCGTACTGCTGCAGGTCGGCATGCTGGTGCTGTGCGGCTGGGCCGGGGCCGCCCGCGCGGATCAGGATCTGCTGGTCTGCATGGTCACCTACACGCTGCTGGCCAGTCTGACCGTCACGAGCTTTTTCTCCATGCCGGTCACGCGCTTTCTGGCAGATATGCTGTATGAGGAGCAGGAGCAGACGATTTTGCCCTCGTTCTGGGGCAGCAATACGCTGCTTTTGGTGGGCGGCTGTGCTGCTTACGGCATTTTTCTGATCTTCTCGGGGGCTACGCTGATGCAGGGGCTGCTCTGTCTCTGGCTGTTTGCCGAGATGATCGTAAACTGGAACGCGATGAGTTACCTGACTGCCGTCAAAGACTATCGCGGTATTCTGTGGGCCTTTGTGGCGGCGATCGGCATCTCGTTCGGGTTGGGATACCTATTGATCTTCCTCCTCGGCGCGCCGGTTTTGGAGGGCTTTCTCTTTGCAATCACAGTTGGCTACGGCTGCATGATGCTGCTGGAAACACTGCTGCTGCACCGCTATTTCCCCCAAAGCAAGGAAAGCCCATGGACCTTTCTGCGCTGGGTAGACCGTTTTTTGCCGTTGGCGTTTACCGGTCTGTTTACCAATCTGGGCCTGTTCGCCCACCTTGTTATTATCTGGGCAGGGCCGATCGGCATACAGGTCAAGGGGCTGTTTTACGGGGCACCCTACCATGATGTATCCGCGATGCTGGCATTTTTAAGCATCCTGATCACCACGGTCAACTTTGTGGTCTCTGTGGAGGTCAACTTTTACCCCAAATACCGTGCATATTACAGCCTGTTTAACGACGGCGGTGTTGTGGGCGATATTGTGACCGCCGAGGAGGAAATGCTGGCGGTGCTTAACCGGGAACTGTACTATACGGCGCTCAAGCAGCTGTTCGCCACGGCTGCGGTCATCTCGCTGGAAAACACGCTGCTGGAACTGCTGCCGCTCGGCTTTAATGACCTGATGCACGGTTATTTCCGCACCCTTTGCGTGGGGTACGGCCTTTACGCCATCGGCAATACCGTTATGCTGATCCTGCTGTATTTTACCGATTATCTTGGTGCAGTGCTGGCCTCGGGGGTATTTGCAGCTGCGGCAGCGGTGGGAACGGTCATCTCGCTTTTCTTTGATCAGGCGTTTTACGGGTTTGGCTTTCTGGCGGGTGCTGCGGTGTTTTTTCTGTTGGCGTTGCTGCGGCTGGACTATTATACCTCCAGCCTGCCGTACCGCGTGCTGGGGCAGCAGCCTATTGTGGCACAGACAAAATCCGGAAGGTTTACAAAATTAGCATTGTTTTTGGAAAAAGCAGCGGAAAGAGGGGAATCTGATGCAAAGAAGTAATCTATTGGGGCTTTTGGCCGGCACAGCGCTGGCTGTGCTGCTGGCGGGCTGTGGCGCGGCGGAGCATACCGCTGCCGGGCCGGAGCCGTCCACGCCGGAATCTGCCGTACAGACGGTGGAAAAAGAACCGGTGCAGGAGATCAACGGCATCCCCCTGCGGGAGAACAAGGATCTCTACTCCGTCTATGATGACAGCGGCATTGTGACGATGTATCTTACGGTCAGCAGCGGCAACGAAGCCGAGGGCACAAACCACACCTGGGCCGAAATCAACCACTATTCGGTCTACGACTATGAAAAGATGGGCGTCGAGCGCTATCAGGTCAATGGTCTGCTGCAGGTAGGGGACGAGAACGGTCCGGTTGTCGGGGAGGTCGGCTACAACGAGATCGTCCCCAACGCCACCGTACAGATCCGCGGACAGACATCCAGCACCAACGACCAAAAGAACTATAAGATCGAGCTGAAAAAAGGCAAGGGCACATGGCGTGGGCAGCGCACCATTGCGCTGAACAAGCATATGGGGGAGGGGCTGCGCTTCCGCAATAAGATGGCCTATGACCTGATCGAGGGCATCCCGCAGATGACGGGCCTGCGAACACAGTTTGTGCATTTATATGTCAGGGATCTGACCACCGGCAGCGGGGCCGCCTTTGAGGATTACGGGCTGTATACCCAGGTTGAGCAGCTGAACAAGACGGCGCTGAAAACGCATGGCCTTGACCGGAACGGACAACTGTACAAGGTGAACTCCTTTGAATTTCAGCGCTATGAGGATGACCTCAAGCTGACCACTGACCCGGACTATAACGAGAAGAAATTTGAGCAGCACCTTGAGATCAAGGGCAGCAGCGACCACACGAAGCTTCTCGAAATGCTGCAGGTATTGAATGACGATTCCATCCCTATGGAGGAAATCCTCGGCCGCTATTTTGATGCAGAAAACATTGCCTACTGGATGGCGTTCCAGCTGCTGACCGGCAATGTGGACACCCAAAACCGCAACTGCTATCTGTACAGCCCGCTGAACTCCGAGACATGGTACATTCTCGATTGGGACAATGACGGTATGCTGCGCCATACCGAGGATTCCCTCTATAATTACAGCGAAGCCGACAGCTGGGAATGGGGCGTCAGCAACTACTGGGGCAACACCCTGTTCCGCCGCTGCCTGCAGACCGAGAGCTTCCGCGCGCGGCTGGATGCCGCCATCGAGGAGCTGCACAGCTATATGAACGCGGAACGGATCGACAGCATGGTAGCGCATTACCGCACCATCACCGAGCAGTTTGTCTGGCAGATGCCCGATATTGCCAACGAGCGTCTGACTCCGGCGCAGTATGACACCGTAGCCAACAGTCTGAGCACCGAGATTGAGGAAAACTACCGGCATTATTACGACAGCTACCACTACCCGATGCCGTTCTACATTGGTGTGCCCGCAGTGCAGGACAATAAGCTGCATCTGGTTTGGGACGCCGCCTACGACTTTGACGCGGAAAGCCTTGTGTACACGGTGGAGGTTGCCGCCGATTATACCTTCCAAAATGTCCTTTTCCGGCAGGAGAACCTGATGCTGCCGGAGGCCGAGATGGATCTGTTGCCGACCGGCCAGTATTTTATGCGGGTGCGTGTCACCAACGAATCGGGCTACACGCAGGATGCGTTTGACTACTATGTCACGGACGATGGCAAAATCTACGGTGTAAAGTGCTTTTATGTCATGGCTGACGGCAGCATTGCGGAGGATATCTATGTGGAGGGCTGAAGATCTGCCCGGCGTTGTGCATACCCTGTTGACCCCGCCGCCGCGCCCTACAGCAGAGCGATATCGCCACGAGCTGAAATATCTGATTTCCTATGGGGAAAAGGCTGCGCTGGAAACACGGATGCGCCCGATTTTGCAAATGGACCCGCATGCCGGCAGCGGCGGGTACTGTATTCGCAGCCTGTACTTTGACGATTACTGGCACTCTGCCTATGAAGAAAAGGAGGCCGGCGTGCTGCTGCGCAAAAAATACCGCATCCGCATTTATGACAGCAGCGACCGGATAATCAAGCTGGAGCGCAAAAAGAAGTTCGGCAGCTGGATCTATAAGGAGGATGCCGCCTTGACCCGCGCGGAATTTGAGAAAATTCTGGCGGGAGAATATGCGTTTCTCTTGCAGTCCGAGCAAAATCTCTGCCGGGAATTCTACTATGAGTGTGTCTCGCAGCTTCTGCGTCCCCGCGTAATCGTGGATTATGAGCGCGAACCGTGGATCATGGATGAGGGCACGGTGCGCATCACCTTTGATAAGGATGTGCGTGCAGCCGTGGGCGGGTATGACATCTTTGATAAAACACTGCCCGCCCTGCCGGTGCTGGAACCCGGCAAGCTCATCATGGAAGTGAAGTTTACCGAGTTTCTGCCCGGTATCCTGCGCAGTCTGCTGCCGCCGGCCTCTCAGGAATATACGGCGGTATCCAAATATGTGCTGTGCTGCGACAAAACCGCCTATCAGCATGGCTTTGGCTATTGGCAGGAAACGGGGGCCTCCCCCTACGATACCCCACTGTAATAAGAGGTGTAATATGAGTACAAAGGATTTTATAAAAAAGTCAGTGCTGGAAAATTTCACCCAGTACAGCACCCCCAAGCTGTGGGTGGCGTTGTTGGCCGCCCTGCTGATGGGAGTAGTCATCTATCTGGTCTACCGCCGTTTTTATACAGGGGTGGTGTTTTCCCGCAGCTTTGCGGTCACACTGGTGGGGATGTCCGTTTTGACCTGCATGGTAACGCTGGCCATCAGCACCAATGTGGTCATCTCGTTGGGCATGGTGGGTGCGCTGTCTATCGTGCGTTTCCGCACGGCGGTCAAGGACCCAATGGATCTGTTGTACCTGTTCTGGTCCATTACAACAGGCATCACGACAGGTGCAGGCATGTATCTGCTGGCGTTGACGGCAGCTGTGGTCATGATTTTGATGCTGCTGTTGTTCTACCACTGGCAGGAGCGCGGCCGCGTGTACATTGCTGTCATCCACTATACCGGTCAGCAGGCGGGGGATGACATCGTTCGTGCCTTCGGCCGAAACAAGTATGTTGTCAAGTCCAAGACGATGCGCGGCGAAACGGTTGAGATGGTTGCCGAGGTGTTCTGCAAGGACAAGGAGCTTGAATTTTCAGAGAGACTACGCGCCGTACCCGGCGTTGCCGATGTGACTTTGATCCAATATAACGGCGAATATCACGGTTGACAATTCCTTCAATCAAACTGCGCAGACTGCGATGCAGCAGATTAAGAAAAGGCAACACCGCACAATTCCCGCCTGACGGCTTAAGCACCGCTCCGGCGGCTGCGGCACGGCATCTGCGTTGCCAAAATGCTCGATAATACACAAAGTATTATCTGCGCTTTTGGCTTAGCATCTGCCGCACCTCGCTCGCCGTATCGGCACTTAGAATTATGCGATATTGCCAAAAAGAAATATCCGGATTCGTTGCATGGCTATACAGGCAATCTTCTCATGGTAGCTATCAGCTATGACAAAAAATCAAAAAACATCAGTGTATCATTGAAAAATTATACAATGACAGCATGTGCCGTGGAATGTTTTCCACGGCTTTTTATTTCAGCATTTACGAGTAGCCGGTTGTCGTTCGTTGACACATCAATTACATGGTGTTATACTTTTTGCATGGAAAGAGGTATTTGCCTTAATATACCGTCGAACCGGAAAGGAGCCGTCATGAGCATATTAGAACAACAGTACGAGGCGTTATTTACCCCTTGGAAGATCGGGAATGTTGAAATTAAAAACCGAATCGTCATGTGCCCTATGGGAGGCACTTCGCTGTTTGGCTGGTTTGAACTCACTGGTTGCCACTTTGACAAGGAAGCGGCCAAACTATTCTTAGAAAGAGCAAACAACAATGTAGGGCTGATTATTCCCGGCATTGCCCCGCTGCGGGATACCTTTTGGGGTAAATGGCTCTGGCAAAATCCAAAGATGTTTGAGGATCTTGCCGTTTTCATGGATGAAATTCACAAAACCGGAGCGAAGCTCTTTATTCAACTCACTGCTGGCATGGGCCGATCCTGGGCTATAACGGATTCCATTGTACCGCTGCACAAGAACGCGATAACACGCAAACTCATAAAACCGGTGCTTGACACGTCCCACGAGTTAGCGTCTCCTTCACCGCAGCCTTCTCGCTGGGCACACGATATCGAATGCCCGGAAATCACAGTAGCTCAGATTCATGAAATTATTGAAGCGTTTGCAAAAACGGCAAAGCTCTGCAAAGATGCTGGTGTGGACGGAGTGGAAGTACACGCGGTTCACGAAGGATACCTTCTTGATCAGTTTGCCATCGAGTTTTTCAACAAGCGCACTGATGAATATGGCGGTAACTTTGAGAATCGATATCGCTTTGCCGCGGAGATTGTTAAAGCCATCAAAGAAGCCTGCGGGAAGGATTACCCTGTATCTCTGCGTTATTCCGTAGAGTCCAAGATGAAAGGATTCTGCTACGGCGCCATGCCTGGTGAAGATTATACCGAGGTCGGGCGGAATATGCAGGAGTCCGAGCGGGCAGCAAAGTATCTGCAAGACGCAGGATATGACATGCTCAACGCTGACAATGGCACCTACGATTCTTGGTACTGGTCTCATCCTCCCATGTACATGCCAGAGAACTGTAATCTTACCGATGTTGCACACATCAAGCAGTTTGTGGATATTCCTGTGGTATGCGCCGGGAGAATGAATCCCGAAATCGGTGCCAAGGCCATTGCGGATGGAAAAATAGATGCCATCGGCGTGGCCCGCCAGTTCCTCACTGACCCGGAATGGGTTACGAAGTTGCTGGAGAATCGAACACAGGACATCAAACCCTGCATATGCTGCCACAGCGGCTGCTTTAACTTTTCTTCCTGTAAAGGACACGCCAACACGCAGGATTTGAGTGACACAATGGGGCTTGCACGGTGTGCCCTGAACCCAGAGACTATGCAGTCGAGAAAATATCACCTCGAGCCTGCCAAGAAATTGAAAACGATTGCTATCATCGGTGGCGGTATCGGTGGTATGGAGGCAGCACTCGTATGTGCAAAGCGCGGTCACAAGGTAACATTATATGAAAGAAGCAGTACGCTAGGCGGGGTGTTTATCGCGGCAGCAGCTCCATCCTTTAAAGAAAAGGACCGGGAACTCATCGCGTGGTACATCCGTGAGCTACAAAAATATCCGATAACTATCAAGCTGAATACAGAAATCAAATCCGTAGCCTCACTTTCTGCGGATGAGGTCATTGTAGCAACCGGTGCAACTGCTCGTAAAATCAATGTTACAGGCGCCGAGACTGCCATCGAGGCCATTGATTACCTGCTTGGCAGACGCGAGGTCGGCGAAAATGTGGCTGTTATCGGGGGCGGTTTGACAGGATGTGAAATTGCCTATGACCTGTATTTGAAAGGAAAGCACCCAACTATCATCGAAATGCAGGATGACCTGATTACCACGAAAGGCATCTGCCTTGCCAATACAAGTTATCTCCGGGATTTCTTTAAGACAAATAAGGTTCCTGTGTTTCTGGAAACATCCCTTTCTCAAATCAAGTCTGGCAGTGTAGAGTTGATAGACAAAACCCGCAATCAATTTGCCCTTCCCGCAGATTCCGTAATTATGTCGGTAGGGTACACCCCGGCTCCCATTGCCGCCAAGGGCAAGCACATTCATGTGATCGGTGATGCTGCCAAGGTCGGAAACCTGCGCACAGTCATCTGGGGAGCATGGGATGTCTGCATGAAATTGTGATTTTCAACAGAGCAAGGAGAAAATAATGCAGCTAACGAAAGAACAGCAAGCGATCCTCGATGGAGAAAAGGGAGAGACTCTTGCCAAAGTCATGAAAACGCTGGTGATGTACGGCGATGCCTTTGAGGCCGAGAAGCTTGTACCTATCACATCGAAGTATAATCATCTCGTGACATCCTTTGGCCTCAAAGTTATGGCGCCTGTATATGATCTGATGCAAAAGATTTTGGATGCAGGCGTATGCTCCGAGCAGAAATTTTCCGTAGATCCGCGCCCGCTTGACAAAAATGTACCCGCAAATTTCCTGCAGAATCTGGTTTTTAATAAATTTATGTACACCAAGCAGGATTATTATGAGAATCAACTGGAAAGCCTCGGCTTGATGGACAAGGATGCCTTTACATGCACCTGTTACATGGACGAGGTAGGCAACAAGCCTCATAAGGGCGAGGTTCTTTCCTGGGCCGAATCCAGCGCAGTTGTGTATGCCAACTCGGTTTTGGGAGCCCGCTGCAATCGAAATTCCGGAATCCTTGACATTATGGGGTCTATCGTAGGCTATGTCCCGTATTTTGGTCTGCTGACTGACGAAGGCAGAAAAGCCAGCTGGATAATTAAAATCAATACCACGAAGAAGCCGGAAGCTCAGCTCCTCGGTTCAGCCATTGGTATGAAAGTTATGGAAGATGTGCCTTATGTGATAGGACTGGACAAATGGCTCGGAACGGAGCTGAACGATACCACTTGTGCCTACCTTAAGGATTTTGGAGCAGCCACCGCTTCCAATGGCGCAGTCGGACTGTATCACATTGCAAACTTGACGCCGGAGGCTGTCGAACAAGGTGAATCCTTGATTCTTGACGGCGCAAGAGTGTATACTATAGATGATGCGGAACTGGAGCGCGTCAAAAACAGCTACCCGGTCATATGGAAGAACCCGAACGCCGCGCCAAAGCTCTGTTTCGTAGGCTGCCCGCATCTTTCTCTTGAACAACTCAAAGACTGGACCATCAAAATCGAAAACGAACTAAGGGTAAACAACAGAGAAAAGGTGAAAATTCCTACGGTCTTCACTGCTGCCCCCGGTGTTCTGACTGCGTTTGAAAAGACGGACTACGCACCTCGCCTTAAAAAGACTGGCGTTATCACCTCGTATATCTGTCCGCTTATGTACATGAATAACCCTCTGTGCAAATCTATGCCTGTTATCACTTCTTCCAACAAACTGCGCACCTACTCCAGCGCCAGATACTACACGGATGATGAAATTCTGAAAGCTATAACAGGAGGGGATAGAGCATGAAACAATTCAAAGGTCGCGTAGTAACACCCGGTGAAGTTACCGCTGAAGCTGTTGTTACCAAGAATGGATTCAACACGCTGGCCTCGCTGCAGATGGCACTTCAGTTCGGCGATAAAGCTGTTAAATGTGGCGATCAAAGCAACAAGGATTTGTACGGCAAATCGCTGCTTGGCAAAGCACTATGCCTTCCTCAAACGATTGGTTCCACCACAGGAGGTCTGGTACTGTACTGTGCCTGCTCCATGAGGAAAAACCCTGCCTGCTTACTGTTTGCCAATCACATTGATTCACTCGCTGCAGCGGGAGCAGTCCTTGCTGATGTGTGGGTTGATGGCGTCTCCATG
>ERZ1035001.425-NODE-425-length-22663-cov-4.411226_pt1 | contig 22663 bp, 30 predicted proteins | sample MGYA00520685_ERZ1035001 | MGnify/ENA primary metagenome ERZ1035001 (study PRJEB33766, sample SAMN09781749) | gut metagenome | biome: gut microbiome | host: Homo sapiens | place: Madagascar | study: EMG produced TPA metagenomics assembly of the PRJNA485056 data set... | reverse complement strand
ATTTTTTCTGCGGGCGTGTACCGCTGAAAAAATACCGCTATCCGCAGTGAGTACGTATATAACGCGCACACTTCGAGGCATTTCCGCAAGGGAATGCCGTGGAAGCCGTTAGGCTTCCGGGATGCCCAGCTGCGGAAAAGTCGATAGATTTTTCCGCGCTGACTCAGTATTTGTCCATATAGAGTTCTGCGGCACTCGCTTTCCGCTTCGGCATTTCCTCCGGGTGCTCCCGCTGAACGGCGTCGTATTTCTTTTTGAGTGCCCGGATATATCCGTCAAGCGCCGAGATCGAAAGGTTAAGTTCCTCCGCTTGCTTGGTTCGTGTCCATCCCTTAACCCGCGTTCTCATGATTGCCTCTTCGAGCGGCGTTAACTCGCCCTCTCGAATGAATGTTTCTAAAATCTTTTTGGTCCAAATCACCTGATGTGCCATCTCTCCCGCTCCCTTATTCTTTGACCTGTCGTGTTTTATTCTGCTTTCCTCCACGGCGGCGCGCTGCTGGCCTGTTCCGGCGTGAGATCGTCGTAACTGAGGATTTCCCCGCCCCCGAAGATAAATGTTCCGGCGTAGTCCGGGTTCTGCTCAATAAGCGCCGTCATAAGCCGCTCGTCTCCGTATAGCTTCTTGGCGATTGCATCCCACATTTCCCCGCTCTTTACGGTATATGTCATGCGTTTTCCCACCCTTCCACGTATTTAAATAAAATACCTTTGTTATCCATCGATCAAAAGCGTCACCTTTTCGTACTCTCGTAAGTACGCCCCCATGCTTATTTCCATGTCCCCGGCTTTCAGCCCGAGTTCTACCTTGTCCAGCCACGCCGAAGCGCGTTTGACCCCTTCCACGACCGCCTTAAACTGGTTGAGTTCATTTGTCCCGACTCCGGGGTTGTCGGTCGAGACCATGAAATAGCCCGGCTCCCCTCCGTACTCGAACCACTCGTCCACCTCTGCGCTCCCGAAAATCGTTTCGACGATGTTTTTTACCGCGTATTTGGTCCCCGCGTTTGAAAAAAGAACGAGGGCTTCTTTGATGAGCGCCCGCTTGACGGAAAGGGAATACCCTTGATCGTACTGCGGTACTCTCCATTCCCCGCCCAGAAGGTCGCATACCTCCCCGCTCATAGCTTCTTCGTTGGCGTAGATGTCTGTTTTCTCTTCGAGGGTGAGAAGCGTCTGTGTCAGCCACAAAAACGCTGCTGAAAGTGCCTTTACCTCGTCTTCGCTTTCGAGTAAAGACGGTACGGTTTTGATAAGCTCCGCCGATTTGAGATCAGTCATCTTCAAGCCCTCCGTATGTTACCGTTACCGTTCCGGCTTTCGGGAGTTTCCCTTCTTCTACGGCGGTGAATACCGGCGCGGTTACGCTGACCCGCTTGGCCCCGGCGTTCCGGATCCGGGCGGTGAGTTCGGTCGGGTTGATGTCCCGTCCCATTGCCCGCTGCCATACCTGATATTCCGCGATCGCGGCGTTGACGGCACTCTGGATGCTGACGGCGGCGCCCGATTTGCTTTCCGCGATCCAATAGGTGAGCGTGATGTTATATCCGACCTCTTCGGGGACTTCGACGGTTACCTCGTCGGCTAACGGCCGGCGCGTTTCGCCCGAAAGATAGGCGAGCATCTCGTTCCTTGTCTTCTGGTCGGGGATTACGCCCCCGTCAAGTAAAAACCGCACGGTTACTTTACAGGGCGCCGGTGAGTATACCTCTACGTCTGCTACGTCTGCCCGAAAGCTTTTGGCGAAATATTCGTATGCGTCCTTCGGACCCGCGACCGAATACCCTGCGGGCGCCATGTATACCCGATAGGTGAGATCTGCGTCCGACTCGATGTCTGCCCCTCCGGCGGAGGCGGTGGTACTCGTGACGCTTTCGATATACGGTAACGGATCGACAATCTTGTTGATAAGCCCCGCCGCAATGCCGTTCCCGTTTTCCCCCGCGTCGATGGCCTGGACTTTAACGTCGGCGTAAAGACTCCCTACCGGGATCTCGCTGTAACTCGCGACCTCGAAATAAATATTGTCCTCGGTCGATACCCTCGTTCCTGCGGGAATGGCGGTGGCGCTTGTGCGTATGCTCGTCATCGCGAACCGAACGGTGGCTTTTGCCTTTTTCGCCGGTTCTCTGACGATCTTTTTGAAGCTTGCGAGATTGTCCAGCGCCGCTCCCTGTGCGTACCGAAGAAAGTTAGCCTTTCCCTTCTGGTCGAGAAGCTGAACGATCTGGTATCCGATGGCGCTTGCCCCCATGATAAGAAGCTTATACGGACTGGCTGCGGATAAAACCCCGCTCTTTCCGGCGGCCGTCATGGCTTCTCCGTACTTTTCTTCCATCGTCCCCTGAATTTTGTCAAGGGTCAGTCCTCCGGTGAAATTGACCTCCGGTAAATCCTGAAACTCTTTGATATAACTCATGTGCCACTCCTTTACTCCGGCGCGAGTGTAACTTCGATGCTGAGTGTTAACTCTCCGTCTCCGCTGATCGTGGGCGTGACCGAGAGAACTTCCGCTCTTGGCTCATACTTTTCCGTTTTCTCGATGATCTCCTGCGTGATGAGTGCCGCCGCTGTGCTCATGGGTAGGTCGAGTATATCCGCGTCAAGCCCGAACTCCCGGTCTAAGACCTGTTCCCCTGTCTCGCTCCCATATAGCGTCTGAAGACAGAGCGCGATGTCCCCCACCTCTTCCGCTGCGTATTCGTCCCCGCCTACAATGTATATATCCGCATTGAGTGCCATCTTTTCACTTCCGTTTCCCTTCCTGTTTCATGATTGCTTTTCCCCGTCCTTATCCGTGATCCATAGCGCGCCCTCGGGTAACCCCCGAAAAGCGCTCTCGTTTAAGTAGTAGTCTTTGCCTTTGATCGTCTGGCGGCCGGTCAGCATTACGCCGTCCGCGCCGAAGTAGTACCAGTGTGTCCCCGACTTACCGGTGATCTTGCGCCATGCGCTTTTGACGGGTGTTCCCTGCTCATAGTATCGCCAGTCATTCCCGGTTTTATCCCATCCGTTTTTGTTGCCGGCGGCGGGAAGGGAAAAATATCCGGTGTCCATGTCCACTTTGGTAGAGATTCCGGGCACTTTGCCTTTGCGCGAATATTGCCATGCCCAGAGGTCAGCGCCGGTGTACTGGCATTTACTGTCATATTGTGCAACCCACTTGTGCCCCGGAACGGCGGAAATATCCACCATGTTTTTTGCCCAATCATAGGAGCAGTAAAGCCCCGATTCGTAGCCCGCCGCCTGAATCTTCCCGATAAACGCCTGACACATAGCCGTTCGGACGGTTTTTGCGGCGGCTTTGATTCCCGGCTCATATTCCTGATCGAAAAACACCGGGAGAGTGATTCTGTCGCGGTACGGCTCGATTGTTTTGAGGCAGACTTCCGCTTCCCTTTCTGCTTGCGCCCGGGTGGTGGCGTAGGAATACCAGTAGATTCCGATCGGGATGCCGAGCGAAGGCGCGTTTTTGATGTTGCTTAAAAAGCAATCGTCCACCTGTTTTTCATACATACCAAACCCCGCCCGGATCAGGATAAAGTCGAGGTTCGCGGATTTGAGTTTGTCCCAGTCGATCGCGTCCTGATGGTGGCTGATGTCGATTCCTTTAAGCGTCGCCATTCTCACCGCCCCTTTCGGTATTTAAGCGATAAACTGCGCTTTCAACTTTCGCCCTTACCTCGTCGGTCATTTCGATTCCCTGCGCGGATAGCATATCCTCAACATAGCTGAGTCTTTTCTCGCCCTGTTTACTGCCTTTAATCAGCTGTTCGGCGGCTTTGACTAACTCTTCGATGAGGGTTTCCAACTCTTCCGCGTCCGCTTTTTTGAGATAGGCTTTGATCGCGGGGACGGCGTATCGAGTGAGTATGACCGCGACCAGTGCGAGGATAATCTTGATTGCTTCGGTGGTAAATTCATTCATAATTTTGCTCCTTTGTAATTATGGCTCTTCCTGCGGGGATTCCGGCTCTGCGGGTGTATCTTTGCGTATCTTTTCGCGGTTTTCGAGCGCCGCTTTTGCCATATAGCCGATAATGCCGCTGACCATTGGCGCTCCGATATAGTCGAGCAGATAGCTGAGGTTTCCCGGCTCCCGCCAGACGATTAAGCCCCCGAAGAGTGCCCCGGCGATCCAGAGCAGACAAACGACCGCGATAAACTTTTTGCTAAATTCCTTCCGCTTTTTTGGTGTGCGGATGATTTTTATTCTCATGGCGCGCCCCCTAGCTTAAAAAGTCCCGCTCGATCAGGCATTTTTGATACAGCGTTTTAATATAATCATAAGCCATATCGACCTGACCGTTTGACTCGTTTCGGCGCGTCAAAATGGATTCGTACTTTTCGTGCATTCGGATAATGTGGTCAAATTCCTCGCGGGTGTGCCGCCGTCCGTTTTGGCAGGAATTGCTAAAGTCGAGGATTTCCCATCGTAGCCGATCGATCTCGTTTTGATCTACGTTTTCCGACACCTGATTGACCGCGCGGGTTAAATCGCCGTTAATGGCGCGTCCGATCGCCCTTGCAATCGCCGACCACGGATTGATCTTGATCGGCGCGATCTGGATGAGCGTCAGGAGTACGACTAAGCCGACCCCTCCGGCAGATATGATTTCGTTCAAGTTCATCTTTTTCTCCTCGCCCCGCTTGACTCAGGGATTCCCAAAATCAAGCGGGGCTTTTCGGCGGTTTACTTCTTTTCGACGGCGGTAGCGTCCTTGTTGAGCATACCGATCAGCTCGTTATACTCTTCCTCCGTGAGCTTCCCGGCGGCAAAAAAGATGTCAATCTTCGTCTCAATGCCGCCCGTCTGTCCGCGTTCGATCATTCGTTTGAGGGTTCTGTACAGCATATTCTGCTCCTTTTCTGCTGCATTTGCGCAGCGGTTTATAGGTTTATGCTGCGTTTCCGCAGCGCGAATGCGATTTGGGTTAAGGTTGGGTTAAGGTTGGGTTAAGGTTGGGTTAAGGTCGCAAAATTTACGCAAGGTCTTGAGTAATTACACAAGGTCTATGCCAGCGTTTTGCCGCTGTTTTGCGTCTAACTTGCTGGTAACTTGCTGGTAACTTGCTGGTAACTTGCGACCGGACACGATCTGTCCGTCACTGTCCGTCACTGTCCGTCACTGTCCGGCTGCCGTCTCCGTATCGTCCAGCCCCAGTTCCAAAAGCGTTAAGCGGTATTCCTGATCGATGTATCGTTCATCGTCCTCCGCCTGTTTCGCTTCGAGATCGGCGAGTTTCTGTTGTTCCTCCGTTTTCGGGATTTCTTTCAGGACGGGTTCTTTTGTCTCGGGGTTGATGCTGTCGAGACGGTAGCCGTCCGGGATGTCTGCTTCGAGACTCGCGATTTTGCCGATTCCAGTGTCCGGCAGAAGCATGATAATGTGCCCGTCTGCCGCCGTATAGATTGCTGTCTGTTTCATGGCTTGTCCTCCTTACCAAATCAGGATGTAGCAAAATTCGTTTCCAGTTACATAGTCGTACTTGCTGATCGTTACCGAAAAACTGGTCTCGCCAATGGAAATTGTCGTATTGGCGGCGGTCTGGTTTTGGTTGAGCATCGTCCCGCCTGCCGCAGATGTTAATCCGTAAAGTTGCCCCGAAGCCGCGCCCCGAAAGAAATAGGGCGAGAAGGACGGGTGCCGCCCCGCCTCCGCATGATCCCCGACCCATGTATTAAAATACGCAAGGATGCAGCTTGGTTTTTTCCCGGATACCGCCGCGTCATACGGGATGGTGTAAGTCTTATTTTCCAAAGTCGGCTGTAACGATCCTGCCTGTACATACTGCGAACTGCCTGTACCCGTCATAAGTTCGCCAAGGTAGTTATAAGCTGTAAGCCCGCGCCCGATATTGTCGGCGGTTGCGGTCGTTATATTCGGCGATCCGACACGGATTTTCCCGGTGTTGTCCGCAAAACTGTACCCGCTGAAAACCTTATCCGGCGTTGCTGTAATGCTCGGAAGCCGTGGAAGGTCAAAAACCTTTTCCGGAAATTTTGAACCGAGAATGCTGTCGGTCACACCGAGTTTTTCCCGGAGCGCTTTTGCTGTACCATTAAAAACGCCCGACAAGGTGGTATCATCATAAGCAAATTTTCGGAAGGTGTAGTTTTTTGAGATTGTCCCACCATTCTGCCCAATCTCAACAATAAGGGTGTATGGCGTATCGGCAGACAGTCCCGAAAATTGGCTATCCGACAAGGTGATTTCCTGCGTCTGAGCGGACGTGCTTGCAATGCTTACTAATTCTGTTCCGTTCAGCGACGCCTTAAAGCTGTAAGGCTCTTTTGTACTTGTGCCGATTTCCATAATCTGCGTATTGGCGATATACCCTATATCCCCCGAAGGTGGGGTAACGTCAATGTGTACAACACCGTATGGAGTTTCCGTCCCATTTCCGTAAACATAAGTGGACGATGTAAATCCGGTATCGTCCTTAGCAAGTACCCGCACACCGAATTTGCTTGCGCTTTTCGGAACGGTTGCTGTGTAGGCTGTGTCGGTTGTCGTTCCATCCGTTTCCCATGTACTTCCATCAGTAGTTGTCTGGACCGTATAGGTAATTACCCCACCATACAAGTTCTCAGTGCTAGGTGTTATCGTAATCGTGAGTTTGCCGGGAACAATTGTCGTATCGTGAGTTACTGATGCAGGATCAATGTTGTCCGAGCCTTTTTTTACGAACCAATATCCGGTCGAATTGTTTCTGCCATTATCAGGTTGTGCATTGGAGGAAGAAGAGGAATAATTTCCATAAAAGGTTGTGCCTTTAGCCCATTCTCTACCTTCCGCATAATACGTCGTGTATCTAGCATACCAGAGGCCGGTGCCCGCATCTGGATCATAATAACTGCCATAGGCACATTGGTAAAATCGGCCGCCAGCAGGAAGAGATGCGCCACCGCTTGAACTATAATAGTAGTCGTACGTTCCCTCCCCAGATAATGTAGCCACTCCAGTGCTTTCATTAAAAGTATATGTTTTATATCGGCCGGATCCGGGGAATGAAGGCGTACCATTACCGCCATAATCCAATTGCGTTTCATCCGAATGTAATCCGTATTTTGTAATAACATCATTCCACTTTTCCCAAACGTATCTTGTTGTACTCACTGCTTCTCCCCCCTTACCAGCTTTTTTTGATCGCCCAATCGGGATCGTATGTGCCTGTTCTTAGTTCTTTTCCTCCGGCGTAAAAGGTCTTTCCGGCGAATACCTCTCCCTCGGTAGCATCGGCGAGAGACAGCTTTGCTTTCGTGAGTCCCCCGCCCGCCTTAAAATTTATCGTCTTTCCCTCGGTGTCGATGTCTACGAGGATGCTTTTCCCGGTTACAAAAAGATCGGTTTCCGGTGCGTCCGCTCCGGTGAGCTGGATCGTATACGCGATTCCGTCGATCGTCGCCGTGTCTCCTTCGGTATAACCGGCAGTCGCCTTAAACTGCGCGGGAATAAGCCCGGTACGACCGCCGAGTCCAGTAAAAGCGTGGTTCGGGGCGGTGTAGGTGTGGGTGAGGGTTACGATGCCGCTTGAATTGATAACGATCGTTCCCCCGCTTCCCGAATCCGGAATGCTCTGTCCGATGATTTTTTCGACGATCTCGGTGATCTTTTCGAGGTCTTCGGCTCTTGCGTATACGATCGAGGTGTCGAGCGTGACGTTGATGTTCTCCGCGTCGGCCGCCGCGATAACCGCCGTGAGCGTCTTGACGATCTCCGAGGTGGTCGCCGCTGCGATATAGTCGGCGAGCGTTCCGGCGTTAGCGTAGGCGAAGAGGATTTCCCCCCGGTCTTTGTCCTGCGCGAAAAGCCCGAACTCCCGCCAGTAAAACCCGGCCTGAACTGTTTTGTTGTCGAATGTGCCTTTTACGGCGATATAGTTGCTGCCCTTCTTGACGTTCTCCGTCGTGATCGTGGCTACGGGTTTGATGAGGTCGCTTAGTTCTGCCGGATTGCTTCCCGAAAGGCTCCCGTCCCCCATCTTCATCTTTGTGAATTTGAGCGTATCCCCGGCTAAGACTTTCGCCATAAGCGTCTTTCCCGCCAGCGTGAGCGCCGGTCTTCCAAAAGCCATTCCTGTTTTCTCCTCTCTGATATTAAAATCTATTTTTTGCGCGGGCGTGTACCGCACAAAAAATACCTTGATCCGCAGTGAGTGTGCGAGTGCCGCGGAGCTTGTCTCCGCTAACGAGTGCGCGAACAAAGGATGTGCCCAGCTGAATAAAGGTTGCTAAACCTTTATTCGCTGATAGCCGCCAGCGTGAGCGCCGGTCTTCCAAAATCCATTTATGTTTCCTCCTTTATTTTGGCAAGTGTAAAAGGGGTTTTATACCCGCCTGTAATCGCGTGCGCTACCGAATCAACATAATATTTCCCCGAAATGGGGCTGCTCTTTTCGGTGTCGATCTTGGGGTCTGCGACCGTATAGTTGACTGTGACCGTATTCCCGGCGAATATGTCCGCTCTCCCTTTGGTGTGGATCGTCATCTTTGTGATGTCGTGGTTGGCTTTGGCGAGTGCCGCTTTGCATTTTCTCTCCGCTTCCGCTTCCGTCTCTGCGTCCCCCGATACCTCTAAGACCCGCTCGTCCGTTCCGGTTTTATACTCGATCTTCTTGGATGATTTGGGTTTGGTGTAGCTCATGTGTGCGCCGGTATAGCTTCCCTGTATGTCCGTCTGCCAGTCCCAGCTTTCGATCTCTTCCCGCGTGAACTCGTGTACCGGGTCTTTTTTCTTGTACGTCTCCCGGTCGAAGATGATGAGCCGGTCGGAATATACCTTGAGCGAGAGGTTATATTCGTCAACAAGCGCCTGAAGAAAACTTGCGTCGTCCGTCTCGTTCTGCTCCGTCTTGCTGATGGTGACCGTCTCTGCGTCATAGGTGAAAAGAAGCCCCGCTCTTCCGGCGATGTCCTTTCCGATTTCCTCGACGGTGACCTTCTCCCATGTTTTGGTTCTCTTCTTGGCCTTGAAGTTTCCGTCTACCGGACTGCTGACGCCCGATAGCTTGACTTCGACCGGATCGCCCGAAAACGAAAAGCTGTCGATAAGAAAACTGCCGCAGTCGAGCCTCTTGTTTTCGTCCTCGTCCCCGTTCCATTTCTGAAGGATGACCTGAATCCGCATCTTGTCCGTCTTTTTCGGGAACCAGTCGGTGAGCCACTTTCTTTCCCTGTCCGAGAAGGTGACCTCGGCCGAATCGCTCTCCCCGCTCGCCGGGTCGGTGTAGCTGATTCCGGTGAGACAGGCCGCTGCGTCCTCCGTCAGCTCCACCCCGTTAATCGTAATGTGCGGTTCAATCCGCCTTGCTTTCATCCGTCTTTCCTTCTTTCTTTCCCTGACCGCTTCTCTAAATTTCAATTCATTTTTTGCGCGCTTGTTTCGCGCTGATATTGCTCAATGCGCGGTGCTCGTTTCCCCGTCCGGCGCGGTGTGCGTGTGGTTTTTGAGACTGACCCCCGAAACGGTTACGTCCCCGCCGGGGGCGCTTATGTTGACGCTTCCCGCGGCTTCGATGTTGATCGTTCCTGTTCCGCTGATTTTGAGGGTGCTGCTCCCCGCGTCATAGCGGATATATGCGCTTCCGGCTTCCCGCCCGAAGTCCTTCCGGTATACCCCGTCCGCCATCTCTTCGGCCGGCGGCGTGACCTCCGAAAACGCCATCCCGAGAATAACCGCGTCGGTCGTGCTCCTTCCGAGTTTCGCGACCCATACGAGATCGTCTACCTTGTACGGATAGATTTCGTAAAAGAGAAAGGGGATCTCCGGCGATACCGCGTCCTCCCTGTCTTCAAAAAGGATTCGCGCCGTTCCTTCCTCCCGGTTGATGCTCGAAATTTTCCCGATCCGAATTGCGTCCATCTTTCCCGTTCCTTTCTTCCCCTGACCGCTTTTGATGAACAACGGATTGAAGGTTGTTAGACCTTCAATCGTTGATTATCTGTACTGCTTAAACGAAAGACTGACCTTTGCCGAATAGATTTTTCCCTTCGCCGTTACGATGTCCCAGCTTTCGCTTGCGCTTTCGATGTACCAGTCTCTTCCGCTGACCGGTTTCCCTCCGAGAATGAGCTTGTGATGCTCCCCCGTCTCGACCATCCGCCTTACCTTGTTCAGCATCTGTGCGGGGATGACCCCAAGCCCTGCCGAAAACTGTATGTCAAGGCTGAGCGTTCTCGCCTTCGGCGCTAAAAACTCCGACTGTTCGATGTCCCCCGGCGTTTCGACGGTTGACCATCTTCCGCCGACTTCCTGGCTAAACCCGGTCGGAAGCATCGTTTTTTTCATTCCCGACTGAAAGACAAGTTCCCCGAATGTCCCCATCGTGATCGTCCGGTTGACGGTTCTTTCTCCCGACCTGACCCGCCGGATATAGGTTCTGATTGCCATTTCTTCACCCCGCTCCTTTCTCCCTCTGACCTGCTTTAACTGGTAAACGCCAGCCGCCTGTTCTCTTTTACCATCCGCTGATAGTTTGCCTTGAACTCCTGATAGCTCTGCGAGAGCGCCGCCTTGACGCTCTCTGCGTCTCCTCCGCCCGTTACGTTGATAACCGGCGCATAGTTGATGCTCCCGCCTGAAACGTTTCTTACGACGTCCCCGATCTTACTGAGCGGAATGACCGCTTCTTTCTCTCCCGCCTCGCCGATCAGCGAAAGCGTCGGCCGCGTGACGATACCGCCGTCTGCGAAAGGAAGTGCGCCTTTGTTCTTATATCTTTTGGCTTCTGTTGGTGTTGCACGTCGGGTATTGCTTGTGCTTGTTGTCGGAAGTGCTATATTCCCTATACGGCTAAGGGATTCTGCTGCCCTATTTCCTGCTGAGTATACCGTGCTGAGCGAATCGCCGGCCTTGCCTCCGTTGTCCTGAATGTTGATAAGCGTTGGTGTGAGTGATTCCTGAATGGCTTGCTCGCGCTCTTCCGTTGCTTGTATGGTGGCTTTTTTAGCGTCTGAAAATCCCAGAACCTTATCAAAATTGTTAAGCTGTGACTTTAATCCGCTTAATATATCCGAACCATTAAGCCCCGCCATTTTGTCTAGTAAAGAGCCTTCTTTAGCGTCAAATACGTCTGCGAAAAACTTTGCTCCGCCCCTGCCGCTGTTCTTTCGGATTGCGCCGTCTACGTTGCTGATCCATTTTGGAATGCTCCGCACTCCCTGAACACCTGCGTTAACAAGTGATTCTGCCCCGGCTACGGTGTCTGTTGCTGCCTGTACTACTCCCGGTGCGGCTTTTGTGATCGTATTTAAAGCCCCGGTTATATCTCCTACGACTTCGAGAGCCGTATCTTTTAGATCGCTTGTTGCTTGGGTAATGTTGCTAAGATCAAGGTTTGAGAAGGCATCAACCATATTGTCTTTGATCCCGCCAACGTTTGTTACAATCTGCTGAAACTTCGGATCCTGTGAAAATTCATCGGCGCCGTTTTTTATGCCTTTGAAGAAGTTCACTCCTTCATGAATCCACGATCCTATATTGGGCGTGATATAAGTATCGATAAAATTCCCGGTTTCCTGCGCGGCCTGTTGCATATATGGAGAGATTTCCTGGTTGAATCCCTTCATGGCTTCTCTGGCCGCTCCGCTTACAGATTCTCCGAGTGTCGATTTAACATTTTCGATACTGTTGTCCATGATTTTCTTCTGGGCAGCATAAGTATCTTCCATGTTTTGGTACATCTCTTCGAGCGTCCCGCCGGAATCCATGATTTCTTCCAATACCTGCTGGTATTCCGATGTGCTGTTTCCGAGTTCGTCTGTGGTTTCCTTTAGAGAGTTCAGCAGAATATTACCCTCGTTCATGTAGTGCGTCCCGAAGAGCTGCTTCATGATCGGGTTTTTCTTCTGTTCGGTCATCTTATCAAGGACTTCCCCGGTTTCTTTTAGCACGGTTTCTACGCCTTTGAAATTTCCGTTTCGGTCATACATGGAAATTCCAAGGCTGCTGTATGCCTTTAGTGCCTCCTTGTTTCCAACCATACGGGTGAGCATAGAGTTTAAGGCGGTGCCGGATTCCGAACCTTTTGTACCGTAGTTCGCGAGAATACCGGTCATTGCTTCAAGGCTTTGCCGGGATGTCCCTAGCATCTGGGCGGTTGAACCTACGTTCAGAATTGTTTCAAGTGCCTGCTGTGCGTTTGTGTTGGTCGCGCTCATTACGGTGGTCAGCTCGTCCATAAACGCCGTTGTGTTTTCCCGGTTGATCTGCATATGAAGGTTACTCATAGCATCAGTGATAAGGTCAACTGTTGTCGCAACGTCTTCTCCGTCCACATACGACAGCTTCATCATCTGGTCAACGACATCCATTGAACTCCCGAGGTCAAGGCCGGTTAACCCAAGATAATAGAGTGCGTCTGCCGCTTCACTTGCCGAATACGGGATCTTCGTCGAAAGCGTTTTGGTAAACTCTTCGATTTGATCTCTTCCGTCCGCAAGCGTTTTCCCGCTCGATTTCAGGTCAGAAATGAATACGTTGGAAGCGCTTGCAACGTGCGTTTCAAGTTCCGAATAAGCGTCCAAACTTTCCTTAGTTACGTCTATTGCGGCTCTTCCCACCGTTGTGATAACATCTTTTGCTATCTTCAGCGCCGCAAAAGCCTTGAACTTTTTTGTTACACTGCCGATCGTTTTATCAATGCTCTTGTCTACCTGAGCACCGATTCGGATGAGCAGTTCGTATTCTTTTTTCTTGTATCCCAATTATTCTCCTCCTTCCTCTGCTTCTTTCATTTCCATCATCAAGAGCCAGTATTCGAGCATATCTATGACCGGCATCCAGAGGAAAAAGTCCATTCCTGTATAAGTGGCCTGACTAAGCCGAATGGCAAGGACATTCATCAGCTTTATACTGAGCATCTGCCCCTTATCCGAAGTTATTCCATTTCCAGAATCTCGGTTAAGCCTTCGGCCGTAACCATAAAAGTTTTCATGAGCACCATGTTGATAACCTTGATGTATTTGACCGGGAGCGCCTGAAAGAACTCGACCGGATACCCCGAAAGTTCGTTCCCCGCGAACCAGGCGAACTCTGCGCTGCTTTCAATCATTCCTTCCGGTTCATACCCAGCCGCCCTCATCTTGCTTACGACCCCGTTATATTTCATGCTCGACCAGTTTTCAGCGCCCGATAAGTCGATGCTTTTGACCTCTTCGCCCTCGAAATTGATTGCCGGATTAAACTTTAAGACTGCTTTCATATGCTTTGTACCTCCAATTGATTGAGTGTTGTCCCCCGCAGGAATCCCCGCAGGGGAAATATCTTGATTGTTTTCTGCCGCTTCTGTTTCCGGATATTTTAAATCCATTTTTTCTGCGGGCGTGTACCGCTGAAAAAATACCTTTATCCGAACGCAGTGTGCGCGCCGCCGTAGGCGGCAAGTGCATGAAGTGAGGATGCCCAGCTGAATGAAAGTCGATAGACTTTCATTCGCTGATTTAGATCAATGCGTCAACCGCTGCGCCCTGATCTCTGCCGTTTACCCTCGTGATTCCGTTGAGAAAGTCGTGCGAGAGCTTTTCCTCTCCGTTCTGCTCCATGTAGTAGTAGGTCAGGCTGAGTGTAACCGACGCGTTCGAGCTGGTGCCGTTTTTAAGGCTGCCGGGCGAAATGCTTTTGGGAATGCCCCGGATAACGACGCGGGTCCCGGCCATCTCGATGTTTCCGTCTCCCGAAAGAGTCTGGTTCGCGATTCTGAAGGTGAGCGATACCCCCTGACCGAACGCGACGAAATTGAAGATTTCGCCGTAGAGCTGCTGAAAGTTGAGGGTGAGTTCGCTTGCCTCGAACTGTCCGATAATGGGAACCGAAATCGTGCCGCCCGCGACTTCCGCGTCTTCCGTTTTGACCGTGAGTTCCGGAAGGTCGATCGAATCCGTCAGCCCGATGAGCCGCCGCCCGTCGAGATAGACGTTATATTTGGCTGTCTTATTGATATACGAGCTGTCTTTTGCCATGTGCTGTCATTCCTTTCTCTGTCTGTCTTTGCAGCTGGATTATTCTCCGCCCAAAGCCGTGCTGAGTGCGTTCGGGTCAAACTCGAATGTCGTCTTGATCGTCTCGGCCGGAGTAAATGGAGAGAAGGTCGAGTGGAATTTGATAACGCCGTTTAAAAGCTCGGTGACCGGGTTCTCGTCGATCGAGAAGCTCATCTGATCGATGGCGCAATATCCCTGGTTGACGTAATAATTCCCGGTTACGTTATAGCTGTCTACGATCGATTCAATGAGCCGGTAGTTGGCGGGATCATCGACCTTCTGGAAAAAGGTTGCGATGAAGTTGTTCCTTCTCCAGTTAAACATTCTCCGTACCGAAATGAAAACGTCCTTTACGTCGGTAACCGTGGGATAAGCGCAGGTTCTGTTGCCCCAGAGCCGATAGCCCCCGTGGTTGAGGATGGTTGCTACTCCGAGTGCGTTGACGGCGTTTGCCTCTTCCTGGTCGATATAGAGGACTACCCCCGACGCGGTGCAAATGCCGGTTAAGGGCGTCGCCTTGTTGGAGGGCGAGTTGTACGGTACGTCCTCATTTTCCGAATCGGTATAGCCCGACTGCGCCGCCGCGATGATGCTTCCGGGATAGGCTTTCTCTCCGACCATGCCGTAGCCCCATACTGCGAACTGATTGGGATCGGTCAACCCCTGCGCTTCCTTCTTGGCCTTTACGGCGGAACTTTCCTCCGCGCCGGTCGAAGTCGAATCAATGTCCACATAGTCCATGACCTCCCAGCTTCCGTTTAAGTCGTGGCTGACTGCGAGCATGGCCGCCGATACTTCCGGGATCTGCGAGAAGAACGGCGCGATGAGGATGCCGGGAACTTCTCCGAGCGCCGGATATACCTTCTTGACTGCGCCGATTCCGGTGATAATGGCGGATTTGTCGATCGTGACCGCCGTATCTTTGACATGGTAGTGGATGGTGACCTGTTTCCCGGAAGCGTCTCCCTTGGCGGTTACTGCGAAGTTGGCGGCGTTATAGGCTACGGTGTAATCGGTTCCCTCTTTGAGTACCTTCCCGCTTTCGTCGGTAACCCATACGCTGCCCTCTTCCGCTGCGGCCGATACGGTCGATGCGGTGAAGGTGCTGACCTCTTCGGTCGTGTAGCCTCCGTCATATACGTTGATGCAGATAAGCGGTCCCACGCCCCTGACGCGGAAATAATAATCCGCAGCGGCGCAAAGGCCATAGGTTTTAAAGTCCTCGTCATACCCGAAGGTCTCTTCGAAATCGTCGAAACTTCTGATCATGACCGGAATGTTTTTGAGCTTGTCCGGATTCCCCGCCGCCTTGTGAATGGGTGCGGCGCCAATAACGACCGTCAGCCCCGCGCTCGTAGTGATCGGTGCGGAAATGCTGGTAGCCTGTTCATTGGTGTAGATTCCATGTGTGAAAGCCATTTAGATTTCCTTCCTTTCGGTTTATTTACTTTGGTTGATTTATGTGTGCTTTTATTCGCTGATTATATAAGATCGTTTACGTCCTGCCGGTCTTTTAAAGGCCCCGCAAATTTTATTGTGCTCGCCATAAAGTAAAACGGATAGGTGTCGTCCGACTGCATCTCAAATTTATGCTCGTTGACCGCCTCGAACCCTTCGAGGATCGGAGCGTACATGAAGCGATTGTCTACGATCTCATATAGGTGTAAAAGCTGTTTCCAGCAGTCTGCCGACCGTCTGTGGTCGCATACCCCGTATACGAACATCCCGACGTAAATTCTCTTGTTGTCCTCGTCTCCTTCGTATCCGTTGTACCCCTGAATGAGCCTGAACTCGACCTGCGGGTACTGCTCTTCCTCGTCCTCTCCCGCTCTCGTGACCGGGACTCCCTGGATGAAGGTGTGAACCGGCTTGGTGACCCTCCGCCCGTCCTGCTCTTCGACCTCGACTTTTACGTCCTTGAAAATCTTTTCAAGCTCTTCTCCCATCGCTTCGAGAAGCCGGGATGGAGTGCGCCCCTGTAAATATCTGCGCATATTCTTTTCCTTCTCCCCTTACGATTTGTTAAGATAATAGGCGATCTTGTCCGCGACGACCGAGTTAAACGCCTTTTCTGCCGCGTCCTGTACCGTGTCCGATCCGTATACGCTCGTTGCCATCGACATATGCCCCGGGCTTCGCGAGAGATAAAGAATCGCGTTGTGCTTGTTGATGGGACTTGTCTTGCCCCAGCCACGTTCCTTCATCTTCTTGTCCGCCCCTCGGTATACGAGTCCGACCTTGCCGTTCTGGAACGCGACCAGAAACGCTTTCTGGTGTGGCCGCTGTGCCGGCTGATTGGTATTCGGGCCGACGTTTTCGACGTCCTCGCCGTAGAGATTGACTTCGTTGGAACGCTTTAATACCCGTCCGCTGTACTGATCTGCCCGGCTGCTGTAATAAGCGAGTGCTCTCGGCCTTACAACATACTTAAAGAGATCCTCCATCGGGCTTTTGGTCTGAAGCTCTGCTGCGAGATTGGATACGGTCGCCTTTTTAAAGTCAAGAATCTGGCTGATGTTCAGGCTGGCTTTGAGCGGTGCGTTGGTCGGCTCGTATTTCTTCTTGGCGGCTTTACTTTCGGCTTTCCGGATGGCTTTTGCCATGTCGTTCAGTCCCGCTCTGAGGACGAAGGGAACCTTCTTCTCGAAGCCCTTCATCTGCTTTTCGATCTTTTTGACCGAATCCGATATATCGACGCTGACGTTGATCCCGCCGCCGCTTGAATTTTTATATCCGAACTGCGTTGTTTTCATAAGCCTTACCCCTTGATGTCCCGGAGATGGATCTCGTACAGTCCCCGGTTTTCCCTGACGTCAAGAACGATATACGGATTCCCGTCGATGTCGAGCCGCTGGTCTTTTTTCGGGCGAACTTTAAATTCCTTGTCCCGAATATATAAAACCCGGTCGCCCATCTGAAGCATTTCGGAAGTATACTGAGCGTTCCGCGAGTGCATCGTGAAGCTTGCCTGTTTGCCGGTGAAGGTAACGATGTCGAGGACGCAGGGGACTTCCCGGTCTCCGACCGTGTGAACGTCCGCGAGTTCATTAAGATTCAGAAAGACCGTATCGAGATCTTTTCTTAAAATCTCGTTAAACCGGTTCAGCTTCTCGCTCATACGCTTCCCCGCTTCCGTCTCTTACTGGTTACGGCCGGCTCTGCTCCGGCGGGGTCGGTTTCTTCTCCCCCGTCAACATAGACCGCGTGCCCTTCCCGAACGTGATAGCTTTCGTTTTCTTTCGTGCCCTCTACCCGGTCGCCCTTCCGGTATACGCCTACGCCGCCGCCCTTCTGGATGACGCCGACAAGCCCCGGAATCGTGATTTCGATCATTCTCTCACGCCCCTTTCTTCCCGCTCCGGCAGGGAACGCCTGCCGGATACGGGCTGGAATTTCTGCCCTTAAAGAACCGTAGCGGTGATCCAAGGCGCTTTCTGTTTGGGCTTGAGAAGAGGCCGGGAAACGAGCTGAACGGTTCTGATTTCTCTTACGGGATCTGCGATGTACTTGGGGATCATCTCGCCCTGATAGGTCGTGAACTCGGATGCGCCCTGCTCGAGCTGAGTGACGGCGCCGAAGATGGTCTCGCCGCATCCGGGCGCGGTGACGATGATCTTACCGGCGGGAATGAACTTGGTCGAGGTGCCCGCGTCGTTTACGTAGGAAGCGTTATCCGAGAAGATGTTCAGCCTCATGCCGTCGCAGTTTAATACGCCGATCTGAATGACGCCCTGCTCGGCGAGCTGCTGGGGATTGAGTTCGCCGTACTCCATTCTTCTGTTGTCGAGAAGGTCGCGAAGAGTGGCGTCTTTTCTGAACTGTGCCGCTACGTCGGGTGCGCAGATGGCGTCGATCGCCGCAAGTCCTCTGGATGCCAGCGAATCGGCCATTGCGTAAAGGTCGTCGATGATGGTCGCGCCCGACTCGTTCCATTTCTTGGCGGGGGTGTAAACCGCGTCGTTAGAGCCGCCCTCATAATATTTGATCTCGTACTCTTCATAGTCCGTGCCGCCGAACTCGCCGGTATAGATTTTGCCGGTGATCGCGTTATTGAGAAGGCACTGTGCGGCCATCTCTTCCATGCGGCCTTTGATTCTGTTGGTGAGTACATAGAGATCCTCGGTGAGGATTTCGCCCTGTCTCTGATCGTCGCTCATGCCGGAAAAGAGCGCTTCGCCGAAACCTCTCTTTTTGAGATCGTCGGCGGTGAGGGCTCTCTTCTCGCCGATCATGGGCGGTACGAGTTCATAAGTCGAATAGCCTTCGCGGTAGGAGGTAATGCCGCCTCTTCTGGGGCTGATAAAGGGCGCGATCTTGCGGTCGGCCTCTTTGTAGTCTACGAGTACCTTCTCGGTCGGGAAGGAAATGCCGTTGGGGAAATACCGGTCTTTGAGGAAGGTGCTTCTGGGAGTGATTGCTTTGACCGCCGGAAGCATGAACTGGGGAGTATAGATGTCGATCTGTGCCATATGTTTGTTCTCCTTTCGTTGTTAAACGTTACTTGCGGGCGTAGCTTAAAAAGATTCCGAGACTGCGGAAAGCTTCGACCTGTGCGTCGGTGACGGTGATGCCGGTGATTTCGTCTACCTTGTCCCGGTTAAAGTGACCGGTGAGATATACGCTTGCCCAGCCGCCGCCTGCCGCTACGTCGTCTGCGAGAATGGCGTAGGGCGTGCCGGAGGCGGTGAGGGCGATAATCTTGCCCGAGTCGTTCTGAAGCGCTGTACCTCTCTTCATGGCTACGGCGGTGCTGTCGAGCTTGGCCGCGCCTTTAATCATCTGTGCGTCAAGGTTGTTGATAAGGTTTTCATATCCGGTGGAACCGAGTTTTGCCATTGTGATTGCTCCTTTCTTATTTCTGGCCGCTGAGGGCTTTTGCTTTGTTAATCATTGCGGTGAGAACGTCGTCCTTTTCGGTATCTGCCTGAGGGGCGGGCGTTACAGCTCTTGTACCCGAGTTGTTCCCGTCCTCTTCGAGATTTTTAAGTGCCTGCCGGTTTGCTTCGGCGGTTGCCTTCATCGCGGCGAGCGCGAACTTTTCTGCGCTGACCGGGTGAGTATATTTGGCGTCTGCGATAAGCGCTGGATCGGTGACTGCGCCGGAAAGCGCGTCGATTTCCTGCATTCTCTCCCGCTCTTCTCTAAGAGCGTTTTCAACTGCGGTGCTTACTGCCTCGTCTACGTCGGGAATCTCTACCGCGTTTCTGGCTGCCTCTCCGGCGGCCTCCTCCGCTTCTCTGACGAGATCGGGATATGCCGCTTTAAGGTCGTTAAGGTTTTTGATTTCCATCTCTCCTGTCTCCTTTCTGTCGATGAGGGAATCTACTTTTTTGATGTTACTGGGAAGCGCCATGTTGGAAAGCCACCCGGCAACAAGTCTTTGAGAACCCGCCTGCATCCGGTAGTGGTTGTCCATCGTGAGAACGGCTTCACTCTCCGAAGAAATGACCTCATCGGCGAATCCTTTCTCTACGGCTTCTTCTCCGCTCATCCATGTCTCGGCCGCCATCGCCGCCGCTGCGTCCTCTTCGCTGACCTCGCCCGATTCCGCGTAGCATTTGGCCGCGAGCTTATCGCCCGTTCCGAGCTGGTTTAGAGCCTGTGTGAGCTGCCCGGCGTTATAATAGCCGTACATAAAGCCGCTTACGCCGTGCACCATCGTGGCACTGGCAGCGTAAACCTTTCTTTTCCCGCCCCCGGAAGCGCCCTGAAGAATGATGCTTCCGGCGCTGGCGGCGAGAGAGTCGTTGATCGTATCGACTTTGATTCCGAGACTTCTTAATCGGTTTCGGATCGCAAGCCCCGCGTAATAATCGCCGCCGACCGAGTTGATTCTTACGGTCAGATGATCGACTCCGCTTAGCGCCTCGATGTCTCTTATGACTTCATCCTGTGCGATAAAATCCCCCGCGATCGGTTCCCCTGTCCAAAAGTCTACCGGCCGCGTCTGTACGACTTCGCCGTACATCGAAAGCTCTGCTTCGCTCCCCGTCCGGGTGATGTTGTAGCATTTTTTGAACACTTATTCTTCCTCTCCTTCCTCGTCTGTGCCTTTCTCTTCGGCGTTTTCTCCCGCTCCGCGATTCATTTCCCACGTGGTTTCCCATGCGGGGGTTGTGCCATTCTCTGCGCCGCTGAGCGCTTCTCTCGCTTCTTTAAGCGCTTCGTTTTCGACTCTGAGACGGTCTACGTTCCCGGAAAACTCGCTTCCGCCGAGTTTGATGGCTTCCGTTTCTCTGGTGGTGAGTCCTTCCGCAATCATCATCTGGCTGGCGGTAACCTCTTTTACCGGATCAAGCTGTCCTTGGCTGGGGCCGATCCATTCGCTCCCGAGATAGGCTTTTCTCCGGATCGGATCGGCGAAGAATCCCGGTGCGCTGATCCGTCCTCTTGCGACTGCTTCGGTCATGAATATTTCATAGACCGGCCGGCAGAAATCATCCGTCAGCCACTGCCTTCGCATCTTAAAGGCTTTCCATGCCTCCATGAGTTCTCCTCTGGACGCCGTATAATTGGCTACAAACGCCTTCATGAGAACGGTTGCCGGAATTTCAAGTGCGGCGCCGACCTGTTGAGCGAGTGCCTTGACAAAGACGTCAAAACCCGTCTGCGGATGGGTGGGCGTTCCGAATTTGATGTCTTCCCCCGGTTCCATGATGTTGATGGTTCCGGGCCCCATCTGGTATTCGTTCCCGCTCGACTCAATGTCCGGTACGGCTCCCGGTTCGGTCGTTTCGTTCCAGGGCATCTCGCTTGACGGTGCGTTGGTTGTGACAAAAGCAGTGAAAAAGCTCTGAACGATGGCCGCCTGAATCTCCGCTTCGGTGTACCGGTTAATCTGTAAAAGCGGCTCGATAACGTGCGCGAGATAAGGAACGCCCCGATATTGCCCCGGCCGCTCGGAAGACATGATGTGGAGAATATTCGGAAGCCCCGTTTTGTCCCCTCGCGTCGGAATCCGTATAAACTTCCGGTCTTCGAGCGCCGTGGTGTAATCGACGGGGTAATAGTTGGCGATATAGTAGGCGGTGACTTTTCCTTTTTCGTCTACTTCTACGCCGTCATAGATCCGGTTGCCGTTCTCCGCTCTTCCGGTCGTGATCCCGCCGGGAAAACCTCCGTCCAGCGGCGGGGTTCTTACCCGGTCGGCTTCGATGAGGTGTAGCCTGAGGGTATACGGCTTTAATTTCGAGGTTTTCTTCTCCCTCTGTACGAGGACGAATACGTCCCCCGAAAGCTGCTGGCTCATGAGGACGAGCGACTGCATCCGGGCAAAATCGTGAAGCCCTTCCGCGTCACACATTTCTCTATCCTCACACCATAATTTCCATTCCGCTTCTGTCTTTCTCTGCCAGGCGTCCGCCTGTTCCGGCGTAAGCCCGAGCGTTTCCCGGTCAATCGAGGATTTGAGTTTAAGCCCGACGCCGACAACGTTTGTGCGGTTGATGTTGATTGCGCTTGCGGCGAGCGGCGCGGACATATAGAGGTTTCTGCTTCTCCCTCTGAGGGTGAAGAGATTGTCGTTAATGTCCATGGCGGGCGTTCCGGATATACTCGGCATCGCCTTCATGCTTCGCTTTTTGTGGCTTGCGCCCGCTTCTGAATACCCGGTATTCTTTACCGGTATGACGCCGCTCTGAATGGGCGGTACTACCTGCGCGGCGTTACGGTTCTCTGCCGGGCGCTTTTTTCTTTTGCTCAAGTTTCAATCACCTCCTTACCAGTCACGCGGGATGACCGCTACCGCTTTTCTTCTGCTCCCGCCCTCTAAGAGCGCTTCGAGGTTTTCGACCTCGTTTTCAAGCGTCCGGATTTCATTTCCGAGCTTTTCGAGATCGAGCCTTGTTAACTCTCTGGATCCTAAAACATACCGCTGAACATTGCCCGAAAGCAGCTCTGAATATGCCTGATAGGCCGCGTCTAATTGCCCGGTCTTTATTTCAAGCCGCTTTTCAATAACTTCTCTTTTCATGCTTTTCCCCCTTCCCTCCTGCTAGATGATGGTATTCTCGTTCCGGATAACTCTCCGCTTTTTAACGGCGGCCGGCGCCTTGACTGGCTCTGCCTCCCCCGGCGTCAGCTCTGCGACATCCCGCGTAAGTTTGTCCCAGTCCGGGTTTAAGATGCTGGCGGCGGCGAGGGCGTAGTTGCGGATGTCGAGCGGTTCGTTTCGCTTGTGCCCGGGAAGCTTCTCCCAGATCCACTTCCCCCCGCTCCCGTTTCGACCTTTTGTTAGAGTCAAATGTTCTGAGAGAAGGCCATCAAAATACGTCGCGTCATACCCTCTCCCGTCGTTACTCGGAAAGTGGCAGTACCGCTGCCCCGGCGTCTGAACCCGTATGTTCCCCATGATTTTTGATTTTCCTGCATCTACGCCGAGGGTGTAAAGCCATACTTCCCCTAGCTTGCTGCCGTTGATCTCGATGACCTGCTTCTTCGGGATCTGGGTGTATGGGTATCCTTCGCCGCCGCGGCCTTTGATCGGGAATACTTTTTTGTGAAACCGCTGGGAACATTGGTAATATACGTCTTTGGTATAATGGCCGCCCGAGTCGATAAGGGTCATGCTGGCGCGGAGTCCTCGCCCGTCTCCAAACTTCCATACCCGATCGATAATTTCGTCGAGAGATTTCCATACCCCGTCGGTATCTTCGACGTCCGGCCGCCCGAGGATTTCGCC
>ERZ1035001.422-NODE-422-length-22942-cov-6.716127_pt1 | contig 22942 bp, 16 predicted proteins | sample MGYA00520685_ERZ1035001 | MGnify/ENA primary metagenome ERZ1035001 (study PRJEB33766, sample SAMN09781749) | gut metagenome | biome: gut microbiome | host: Homo sapiens | place: Madagascar | study: EMG produced TPA metagenomics assembly of the PRJNA485056 data set... | reverse complement strand
GCCATTTCGAGAAATGACTAGATTCCGTATTTTGCCCTGATGTCCCTTGAGAATGAATTGTAGTCTTCGTAGAGTCCCTCGATGCTTTCATCCTCGGCTCGGTTCATGCGCTCAAGGAGCTTATCCTTTGGTGATTCTTTTGTAATTGCTTGTTCGCCATCGGGTGCTGTGGATCGCATAAATAATTCCAGAGCATGGGCGTCTTTGAGTATGTAGCCCGTTGAACGACCTGCTCCAGTTTTTTCGATTGCACCGCAAATAACAAGCTTGCTGAGAGTCCGTTTGATCGTCACTTCGCTGATATCGGGGCTATTGGACTGGATGTCGGATTTCTTTATGACGCCGGGTCTTTGCTGAAATAGAACGGCGATTCGGTCTTGCTTCGACACGGGGCGGAGACTGGATCTTACCAAGGTGCGCTCCTCGAGCTGTCGGTAGGCCGCCAAAGTGGTTCCGAGCATGAAACGGATAAAGGGTGCCTCCGTGTTTTGATTTTCATTCCATCCGGTGGAGCTAGCGGCGAGTGCGTTGTAATAAAGCGCCTTGTTGTCCTCGATGAGTCGTTCGATGCTGATATAACGTGCAACGTCGTATCCAGTCTTTTCGAGCAGCAACGTCGTGAGGAGTCGGCTCATCCTGCCATTGCCATCGTTGAAGGGGTGAATGCTGACAAAATCAAAGATGAAGCGGAATGATATAAGGAGAGGGTCGCAGGCTTGGCGAGATAAAGCGTCGTTAAGAGATTTACAAGCTTCTTCGATAAGCCCCGGGGTTGCTAGGGCCGAAGGGGGCCTAAAGCGTACATATCGATTACCTTGATCATCGATGGAGACGATTTCGTTATCGCTATCTTTCCAATGACCGCCATATGAGATGGCTGTGTGTGCCATGAGGTCACGATGTAGCTGCAGAATGACCGACGGCGTGATGGGAATGGAATCGTGGTACTCGTGAATAAACGATAGAACGTCTCGGTATCCAGCGATCTCTTCCTCTGCACGGGAGCTTGGTTTGGTGGAATACGCCATGATCGCTTTGAGTCTTTTTTGAGTGGTAACGATTCCTTCAAGTCCGTTGGAGGATTGGGTGCTTTGAATTATTGCTTCCTCCATAAGAGATGACAGAAGCTCAGGTTTGACTTGGCTCAGAATAAGCTGCCTGCCTTTATGCTCGCGTATCGAGAGAAGGAGGTTAGTGATTGGAGTTATTTCGAGCTCCGCTGGAACTGTGGCGTAATCGAACTGGCGCATGGGGTTCCTTTCGGTATCATATTACCATGAAATGATACCGAAAGTATGTTCGCGATACCGAAAACTAGAGACCGCGTTTCATGGCTGCGTGGAAAGATTGGATTCCACCATCTAATTGTCTCAATTTGTAACAGCTAGGGGTGAAAAACTCGGCTAGATGTTACAGATTGAGATTTTGTTGGAACGGGTCACGGGTTTGTCTCGTTCTGTAACATCTGGGCGGCAAAAATCGGTCTAGATGTTATGGATTGAGATCTTGCAGGGCAGCCCATCCGTTTGTCTTGATCTGTAACAGTTAGGACCGAAAAACCCTGCTAGATGTTACGGATTAAGACAAACGCGCGGTGCCAGCCGAATCAAAGAAAAAAAGGCCGCATGCGATCCCGTGGAGGGACTCACATGCGGCCGACAGGGGGGTGTACAGCGGGATTAGGCCATGAGCAGGCCGGTCTCCGCGACGTTCTTGTACCAGTACGCGCTTGCCTTGGGATAGCGCTTCTGGGTCTCAAAGTCGATGTAGAACAGGCCGTAGCGCTTGTTATAGCCGTTGGTCCAGGAGAACTGGTCCTGCAGCGACCACACAAAGTAGCCGTCGACGTTTACGCCGCCGTCGATTGCCTTGAGGATCCACGCGAGATGCTGGCGCATGTAGTCGATACGGGGAGCATCGTCGATAAAGCCGTCCTCGAAGTCGTCCTTATAGCCCATGCCGTTCTCGGTGATGTAGATCTTCTTGTAGTTGGGGTAGTCGTTCTTGATGCGCAGCAGCAGGTCGTACAGGCCCTCGGGATAGATGATCCAGTCCCAGTCGGTGGTGGGGACGCCGGGGCGCACGCACGCCTCGCCCACGCCCTTGAGGAACCAGCGCGAGGAGCCCTTGTCGCCGGTGCCGTTGTGGTTGATGTCGTTTTCGCCCTCGGCGGCACGCAGGAACTGGCACTTGTAGGTGTTGACGCCCAGACAGTCGTTGTAGGGGAGCGCGGCGGTCAGAGCGTCAATGTCCTCGTCGCGCACGTCGAGCTCGCCGCCGGCAATGTGCGCCAGCTTGGTCGCGGCCTCCATGGTGTCGGCCGCGTAGTGGCCGCGGAAGGTGGCGTCGAGCACCCAGCGGTTGTTGATGACGTCGGCCATGCGGGCAGCCTCGCAGTCGGCGGCGTTGTTGGGGTCGAGGGGATACTTGGGCTCCAGGTTCTGGACAATGCCGATCTCGCCCTCAAAGCCGCCCTCATGGAAGGCAACGACTGCCTTGGCGTGGGCCACCATCATGTTGTGCATAAGCTGGAAGGCCTTGTCCAGGCGATACTTCTCGCCGTGCGGCCAGTTGCCAACAATAAAGCTGCCCTCGGCGGTCGCGGGAATCTCGTTAAAGGTGAACCAGTGCTTGACCTCGGTGAACTCGGCAAAGCAGAACTTGGCGTACTCGACAAAGGCGTCGATCGTCGAGCGCGTCAGGAAGCCCTCGCTGCCGTCCAGGTAGAAGGCCTCGGGCGTGTCGAAGTGGTCGAGCGTGACGTAGGGGATGACGCCGGCGTTATTGCACGTGGCAAAGAGCTCATGATAGTAGGCAACACCTTCGGGGTTAACCTCGCCGGTGCCGTTGGGGAAGATGCGGCTCCAAGCGATGGAGACGCGGATACCGTTGATGCCGAAGCGCTGACACAGGTCGATATCGACCGGATATTTGTTGTAGAAGTCGCTTGCGGGATCGGGGGAGAAGCGACCCTGAGCAGCCAGGAAATCGTCCCAGGGCACTTTGCCCTTGCCGTGCGTGCGGGTCTCGCCCTCAACCTGGTAAGCGGCGGTGGCGCCGCCAAACACAAAGCCGTCGGGGAACTGCATGAGGTTCGTCATGAGTCATCCTTTCTGTGGGATACGAAAAGGGAGAGGTGCCCAAACTGGGGGTCCGGGCACCAACAGAGGGAGGAACTAGTCGAGGTTCTCGCGGAGCCACTTGATGGCGCCAGCGGGGTCGCGGGTAAGGTCGATATATTCTTTACCGCGGGGAGCGAGCAGCTTAATGCCCAGACGATCGGTGTCGGCCTTCATGTCGTTGTAGTAGCTGCGAACCTGCGGAGCGAGCACGATGACGTCGTACTGGTCCATGATGGCGGTGTGCTGACCGTAGGCACCTGCGGAGGAAGCGATGTTCTCACCGGTCTGCGCTGCGCCTTCCTTAATGGCGTTGGCGAGCATGGCGGAGGTGCCGGCGCCAGCGCACAGGACGAGGACCTTCAGGCCATCGACGTCCTTCTTAGCGGATGCGTCGGCGGCGGGCTCGGGCTGATCGGCGACAGGCTCGCTGTCGACGGCAGCGGCGGTCGTCTCGACGGCGGGTGCAGGCGCGCTGGCAGCGATGGCATCGGCACCAACGGACTCGAGACCCAGCTCGGCGGCGCGCTCGGCCTCCTGATCGCAGAGCAGCTTATCGTATGCCTTCAAGAATGGCAGGTAGATGATGGCGTCCAGCAAGATGATGATTGCGACAAACACCAAGGCGATGAGCTGGAAGTTCGTGGTGATAAAGATGCCGATGGGGGCGGGGGTGGCCCAAGGCACCACGAAGGAGAAGCCGTTCATGCCCACATTGTCGATAAAGAACTTGGCAACGCTCACGTTGACGCAGCCGGCGGCAACAAAGGGGATGAGCATGTAGGGGTTAAGGATCATCGGGGCGCCAAAGAGCAGCGGCTCGTTGACGGCGAAGGCAACAGGGACAATCGAGGCCTTACCGACGGCCTTAAGCTGCTTGGACTTCATAAAGAGGATCAGCAGGAGCGGCACGATAAACGTGGCACCGGTGCCGCCGAACTCACCTACGAGCGACATGTTGAAGGTGAGGGAGTGGGCGGGGTGACCGCCAGCAAGAAGAACCTGCAGGTTCTCGGCCTGGTTGGCAAGACGGATGGGGTCAATACCCGGCTGGACGATCGAGGGGCCGTGGACGCCGATGAACCAGAAGAACGCGGTGGCTGCCTGGATAAGGATGAGGCCGGGGTAGGTTTCTGCCGCGGTAAAGAGCGGGGAGAGCAGTTTGATGAGCAGCTCGGAGAACGGAACACCCATGAGGTTGCGCACAACCACATCGATGATGCCGCAGATGATGACAGCACCGCCGAAGGGGATGATGTCGCGGAAGTTCTGAGCGATAGCGCCCGGGACCTCCTTGGGCAGCTTAATGGTCAGATCACGCGAGACACAGAACTTATAAACCCACACGGTAATGAACGCGGCGATGTATGCCGAGAACAGGCCGCGCGTGCCCATGCTAGTGCAATCGAAGACCGAAAGCTCGGAACCGTCGAGCTTGGTGGTGAACTGCGTAACGGCGAGCAGAAGCATGCTGCACTGGGCGGCCACCATGGTGGAGCCGTCGTTGAGCACTTTGCCGGCGGGCATACGACGGTTCATGGATGCCGTGAAGTTCTTGGCAGTGGTGCCGGCAACCATAATGCCCATGACGCCCATGGTGAAGTTGTACAGCTTATTGCACCAGTCGATGAGCGGCTGGGGCAGCGTGATGCCAACTACGCCAGGAAGGGTGGCGATGAGCAGGAAAATCGAAGAGGTCAGGACGATGGGCATGCACCCAAGGAATCCGTCTTTAATGGCCTGGAGGTAGATGTTCCTCGAGATCTTCTCAAAGAACGGCTGATGCTTTTCGAGCATCTTTACGATGGCGTCCATAGAGCTCCTTTGCTGCTCGATGCGCGATGCATGTGGATGGAACTGGTCGTCGATGGATGGTCAGGACTGCCCGGAAACCCTCCTGCTTGAGGAAGGTGTTTTGAAATGACAACGTTGTCATTTCGTTAATGACAACGTAAGACATTTTAGAAAGCGCAACAAGGATTTACGGGTGAGCGGTCGATATTGTCCGGTAAACGGTTGATTTATCAGTCGGGCAGGTAGTGTATGCTAGAACGCAGAAAATATGCGACATGAAGCCGATGGGAGAAATAGTGGCAACGTTGGACAAGAAAAACGTCTCAATGAACGATGTGGCGGTTGCCGCCGGCGTGTCTCTCAAGACGGTATCTCGTGTAATCAATGAGCCCGATAGCGTGCGCGAGTCGACGCGCGAGAAGGTCCATGCGGCCATGGAGGCGCTCGGATTTCGAACTAACTTTGCCGCGCGCTCACTCAAGTTGGGCCGTTACGGGTGCATCGGCGTGGTGTTGTTCCACTTGTCGGGTGGTGCCGTGGACATGATCGACGGTATCGCCGATGCCGCCGAAGAGCGAGGCTTTGCTCTCACGATGATCAAGAAACGAGCGGGGGAGAAGATGACCCTCGCCGATGCAGCGCGCAGGATGTCGCAGCTGCCCGTCGATGGCATGATCTTCAACTTGCGTCAGATGGTCGACGACTTCGACACCTTCGAGGCGCCAAAGGACCTCAAGACCGTGATCATCACGCCTATGGAACACCCTACTTGCTCTACGGTCAGTGACGATCAAGAGGGCGGTGCGCGTATGGCGTGCGAGTACTTTTTGGATCGCGGGCACAAGAACGTCTATTTCGTTGCCGGTAAAGAAGAATCGCTGTCAAGCCAGTGTCGTATGAAAGGTTGGCGCGCGGCGCTCGAGGCGCGCGGCATTGAACCGCCCGAGCCGCTGCGGGGTGATTGGAATGCAGATAGCGGCTATGCCGCGGGTCTGGCGCTCGCCGATAAGCCCGATTGCACGGCGGTTTTGGCTGCCAACGACAGCATGGCAAACGGTGTGATGATGGCTTTGCGTGACAAGGGGCTGAGCGTACCCGGCGATGTGTCCGTGATCGGCTTCGACGACGAGCTCTATAAGACGATTCCCAATTCGATTTTGACGTCGGTGAAGTTCTGCCACCGTGAGTTGGGCATCCGTGCGCTTAACGAGGTCGTTGCAGGCCTGGAAGCTCCAAGCTCCAGAAGCCGGACGCTCGTCTCCGGCGTGCTGGTCGAGCGCTCCAGCGTAAGGGACCTGCGGGCGTAGGTTTGCTCGGCCCGTTCATCTAGATCTGTAACAGTTGGGACCGAAAAACTCGACCAGATGTTACAGATCGAGATTGAACGGGCTGACTCGTGCGGTATGTCTCGATCTGTAACGGGTAGGGGCGGAAAACTCAGCTAGATGTTACAGATTTAGATTGAGGAGATTGGCCCGAGTGTTTGTCTCGATCTGTAACAGGTAGGCGACCAAACCCGGGCTTAGTGTTACAGATTTAGATCTTACGGGGTGGTCCATCCGTTTGTCTCAATCTGTAACAGTTAGAACTGAAAATCTCGGCTAACTGTTACAGATCGAGACAAACGGGAGCCCGCCGCGGCTCGACCCGCCCAAAACCAAAAGGCCGGGGGCGGCGCGTTGTGTGACGTGCCGCCCCCGGCTAGAGAAATGGGGAGCAGGTTATGTGAGCGGGACAATTCCGTCAGCCAGCCGCTAGTCCAGACGACGGGTCTCGGCCACGTGCTTGTACCAGTAGGCGCTTGCCTTGGGCGTGCGCTTCTGGGTCTCAAAGTCTACGTAGAAGAAGCCGTAGCGCTTGTTGTAGCCGTTGGTCCAGGAGAACTGGTCCTGCAGGCTCCACAGGAAGTAGCCGCCCACGTTGACGCCGACCTCCATGGCCTTGAGCAGCCAGCGCAGGTGCTGCTCGATGTAGTCGATGCGCGGCTGGTCGTCCACAAAGCCGTCCTTGTAGGGATCCTTGTAGCCCATGCCGTTCTCGGTGATGAAGATCTGCTTGTAGTTGGGGTAGCGCTGCTTAATGTAGACGAGCAGGTCGAACAGGCCCTCGGGATAGATGATCCAGTCCCAGTCGGTGGTGGGGATACCGGGCTTGTTCACGTGCTCGCCGATGCCCTTGACGCGCCAGCGGCCGGTGCCCTTCTCGCCCGTACCGTTGTGGTGCAGGTCGTTCTCGCCATCGTAGGCCTTGAGGAAGCGGCACTGGTAGTTGTTAACGCCCAGGTAGTCGTTATAGAGTGCAGCCTCGCGCATGATCTCGAGGTCCTCGTCCAGGATCTCGATGGTGCCGCCCGAGACGGCAGCCAGGCGGTTGGCACACTCGAGCGTGTCGGGCGCGTAGTCGCCGCGGAAGGTGGCGTCGAGCAGGAACTGGTTCTGCAGTACGTGCTCGTTGTTGGCGGCCTTGATGTCGGCAGGGTCGTTCTCGTTGAGCGGGTACTTAAACTCCAGCGACTGGATGACGCCGATCTTGCCCTTAAAGCCGCCGTTGTGGAAGGCGAGCACTGCCTTGGCGTGGGCGAGCATCATGTTGTGCTCGCACTGGAAGGCCTCGGCCAGATGCGCCTTGACGCCGCCGGGGAAGGTGCCCTCGATGTAGGTGTTGGAGGCGTCGGCCCAGATCTCGTTAAAGGTGAACCAGTAGGTCACCTGGTCGGCGTACTCCTTAAAGCAGAAGGTGGCAAAGTCCACAAAGGCGTCGATGGTCTCTCGGTTGAGGAAGTCGCCCTTCTCAAAGAGGGGCAGCGGCGTGTCGAAGTGATGTAGCGTGACGAACGGCTCGACGTGATGCTTGTGGCACTCGGCGAAGAGGTCGTGGTAGAACTGCACGCCCTCGGGGTTGATCTCGCCGGTGCCGTTGGGGAAGATGCGGCTCCAGGCGATGGAGAGGCGGATGCCGTTGATGCCGAACTCCTCGCACAGATCCAGATCGACGGGGTACTGGTTATAGAAGTCGGAAGCGGGATCGGGGGAGAAGCGGCCCTGGGCCTCCAGGAAGTCGTCCCAGGCAACCTTGCCCTTACCGTGAGTGCGGGTCTCGCCCTCTACCTGGTAGGCAGCGGTGGCGCCGCCAAAGACAAAGTCCTCGGGAAACTGCGCAGGCGGGTTGGTGACGCTAGCAGGGTTAACGGACATGATGAAATATCCAATCATTAAGACAACGGAAACGGTGCAGAGCGGGTCAAAGTCAGCGAGCGGCGCCCAGGCGAGTCAGATTGCCCCGAAACAAGGCGGCGCTGACCTTGTGGTCGCGCCGCCGAAGTTGAGCGGCAATCTGGCCGGCTGGGCGCCGCGCAGCGTCGAGCCGGCCGCTGTTCGTTAGAACAGCGGACTAAAGGGAGAGCTGCTCGGAGACGAAGGCGAGAGACTTGTCGCCGTTCTGGGAGAGCTCGATGTACTGCTTGCCGCGGCAGGCGACGCACTTGTTGCCCACGCGCTCGCAGTCCTTCTGCAGGTCGGCGAGGTAGCTCGCGGCCTGCGGGGCCAGGACGACCAGGTCAAAGTCGGGGAGCATGTCCACGTGGTTGCCATAGGCGTCGGCAGCGGTCTCCAGGTCGATACCGCGCTCCTTGGCGGCCTTGGCCAGCGCGTTGGCGAGCAGGCCCGAGGTGCCGCCACCCTGGCAGAGCACGAGCACGCGCTTGCCGTTGAGGTCGCTGGCGGCCGTGGCCTCGGCAGCGGGGGCTGCAGCGGCGGGGGAGGCGTCGGCCTTTACGGCCTCGGCAGCGGCGCCGTCGGCAACGCTCTTGGCATCGGCCTTGCCCTGGAAGGCATCGTTGAGCTTGGCAGCCTTCTCGGCGTTCTTGGCGGCGAGCTCCTCCTGGGAAATCTCGGCCTCCTCGGCGCACTTCTGGGCGTCATAGGCACGGAAGAACGGGTAGTACAGAAGGAAGTCGACGACCAGGATGACGGCGAGCATCACAAAGGCGAGCGGCTGGAAGCCCAGGCCCATGATGGTGCCGATGGGGCCGGGGACGGTCCAAGGCAGGGTGTACATAAAGCCGTTCATGCCCAGGAAGTCGATAAAGACCTTGAGGATCCAGATGTTGGCGATCGGGGCAAAGACAAACGGGACAAAGAAGACGGGGTTGAGCACGATGGGTGCGGCGAACAGCAGCGGCTCGTTGACGGCGAAGCACACCGGGACGATGGAGGCCTTACCGACGGCGCGCATCTCCTGGGACTTGGCCAGGAAGCAGAACATAAAGACGAGGACGAGCGTGGCGCCGGTGCCGCCCATGCAGACGACGAAGTACTGGGCGCCCTGCGTCAGGACAGCGGAGGCGTGCTGGCCGGCCTGGTAAGCAGCCAGGTTGTCGGTCATGTTGGCAACGAGGGCGGCGGCGATGGCAGGCTCGACGATCGAGGGGCCGTGGACACCGACGAACCAGAAGAGGCTCATGGCGCCGTAGATCACAGCGAGGCCGATGTAGCCGTCGGCGGCGGTGAACAGGGGCTGGAACACCTGGATGACGCCCTGGGCAAAGCAGAAGCCAAAGGCAGAGCGGAAGACGATGTCAAAGACCCAAAAGACGGTGATGCAGACGGAGAAGGGGATGATGTCCTTAAAGGTCTGCGAGATGTTGGGCGGAACCTGCTCGGGCATCTTGACGGTGATGTTGCGCTTAATGAAGAACTTGTAGATGATGCCAGTCACAAACGCAGCGATGAAGGCGGTCAGCAGGCCCTTGGAGCCAAGGTAGGTGGTGTTGAAGCCGCTGGCGGCATCCGTGGAGATCGTGTCGCTCGAAAGCAGCAGGAAGCCGATGATGGCCGCGCACATGCAGGAGATGAAGTTGATCTGGTTGTTCTTGGGCAGATCGCGGTTCTGAGCGTCGGCGAAGTGCTTGGCCGTGGTGGCGGCGCAGGCGATGGCCAGGATGCCCATGGAGTAGTTGTAGCACTTCCACAGGGCGTTGTTGATGTCATCGGGCCAGTAGAAACCCCAGATGTTGGGGACCGAGGCCACCAGGCAGAAGATGGACGAGAAGATGATGATGGGGATGACGGAGATAAAGCCGTCGCGGATCGCCTTGAGGTACTTGTTGCGGGCGATCGCGTTGAAAAGGGGCTGGCCCTTTTCGATGGTGGCGATGAGTTGCTCCATGCATAGCTCCTAAGAGTCGGTGGGTTAGCAACGATGGTAACGTTTGGACCTTGTTTGCCAAAATGTTGACGTTGCCATTTTGTGACACAAAAAAAGACGCGAACCGGTGGCCCCTGTGCCTGTGGACCGTCGATTCCTTGCGCGTAAACGTTTGAGCCGCCCGGTGGCTCTATGTTTGCACAATGGCAACGTTAACATTTGGGCGACAAAAGCCGTTCGGGGACGCAGGATTGTCGGTGAACGGTAGGTTTTGGGTGGTGAGCGTATGGCGGGAGAGGCGTTGGATATACTTGGAGGCGTTCATTTTGTCTGTTGGGATGCCCGCGATGGCATCGTTGACATAGAAAGATCGACCTATGGCCGCTGTTAAAAAATCGGTTTCCGTTAAGGACGTGGCGCGTCTCGCGGGCGTCTCGGAGCAGACAGTCTCGCGTACGGTGCACGATTCGCCCAGCGTGCGCCCCGAGACCAAGGAGCGCGTGCGCGCCGCCATGCGCGAGCTGGGGTATCGCCCCAATTTTGCCGGTCGATCGCTGCGCCGCGGCAAATTTAAGACCGTCGGCGTCGCCATGTTCAACATTACCGGCACCGGCAACCTCGACCGTATGGAGGGCTTTGCCGCCGCGGCCGACAAACATGGCTATGCCATCACCCTCACTAAAGTAGACGGGCATCCGTATACCCTCGAGAGTGCATCGTCGCGCATGAGCGCACTGCCGGTGGACGGCATGGTCGTGATCATGAACCGCATGCCGGCGGACTTTGGCACCTTTGAGCCGCTGCCCGGTATGCAGACGGTGCTCGTTACCATGCTGGAGCACCCGCTGTGCTCGACGGTTGATAACGATCAGTTCGATTGCTCGCGCCAGGTTGTCGAGTACTTGCTGGGGCAGGGGCACAAGACCGTGCACTTTATCTCGTGCCCCGAGCGCTCGCTTTCGGGCATGCAACGCGAGGAGGGCTGGCGTGAGACATTGCGCGCGCATGGTGTTGAGCCGCCGCGACTCGTCCGTGGCGATTGGACGGCACAGAGCGGATATGCCGCCGGCCAGGTGCTTGCGGACGATCCGAACTGCACAGCCATTTATGCTTCCAACGATGCCATGGCCTACGGCTGCATTCGCGGGCTCGAGTCGCGCGGGAAGCGCGTGCCCCAGGACGTGAGCGTGGTGGGTGTTGACGATAGTTTGGGCGATATCGTGCCCGATCGTCGCCTGACTACGGTGCGCTTTGACAACAAGCGCGTCGGCATGTGGGCGGTCGACAAGATTGCCGGCGCCGAGGGCGTTGAGTCTGGCGTGGAGCACATGCTGTTTCCGGGCGTGCTCGTCAAGGGCGATACGGTGCGCGATGTACGCTAGGGTGCGGTCCCGTTTGGGTTTCCGCTAATTGTGTTCAAGAATGTTCGGATTGGTTTAAAAACCGTTCACGGGCGAAAAACGACCGTTCATAGCTCGAAATTACGTTTTGCGCTGTTCTTTTTTGTTTGAATGTTACTGTCTCTGTCATACACAACGCAGCGCGTATGCCCGGACGCGATGCTCTCCATTGGTTCATATGTGAAAGGAACGCAATATGGCAACCAAAGAAGAAATCTCGATGGTTGGATTCGAGATTGTCGCATACGCGGGCGACGCCCAGACCGATCTGCTTGCAGCGCTCGATGCTGCTCGCGAGGGTGATTTTGAGAAGGCCGAGCAGCTGCACAAGGATGCCAGCGATGCGCTCATCGGTGCCCACGACACGCAGACCAAGCTGCTTTCGCAGGAGGCCGGCGGCGGCGAGATGGAGATGACCTTCATCATGGCCCATGCTCAGGATACTCTCATGACCACCATGATCCTGGAGAAGCAGACCCGCTTTACCATCGATGCCTATAAGCGCATCGCCGCACTCGAGGCTAAGCTCGCCTAACGAGCCTGCACAACTCGTCCCCTTCCAAAAGCCCTGCCGCTACCTGCGGCAGGGCTTTTTCTGTATCCCATCTGTCTTGGTTGCGGTGAAATTGGGCTCGACAGGCTAAGATGACCCGCTTTCCTCCGTCTTCCGAGGGGCGATTGGCAACGCTCGCCACGAAAACGGCCCATCTACTACGTTTAACCCGATACCCCCGACCACACCCGCGTTTCATGAAAAACTGCAGGCGTTCTACCTGCGGTTTTGTTTTTGCTCCATGTGGCATGGTCGGGGATGGGCAGTTAAACGTAGTAGATGGGCCCATTTCGTGGCAGGCAGATCATGCGGCGGCCCGTTGCGCCTCCTGTCGTTCGGTTTTTCGCTGGGTGGGTATACTTCCTTTCGCATTAAACGCCGGACTGAGGAGGTATCCAAATGCCGGATAACGGGTCAATACAAAAAAGAGGCGCGCACGAGATGGCTCATGGGCGTCCTGTCCGGATAACCGAGCGCACGACGGTAACCGAGCTGCAGCCCAGCCTGTCCGATGTCGTGTGCGCAAACAAAAAGCTGCAGATTGGCTTTATCGTTGCGCTCGTGGTGCTGGCGCTGCTGTCGGGCTTTGTAGCTCGTCCGCATTTTGCCGATACCAAGACATGGGACTCCACCATCGAGGTCATCGATCAAAAGAAGGGCAATGTTTTGGCGCTCACGACCTCGTGCGTGGCGCTATCTGCGGGCATTACCGCGCTGCCTGGTGATACGGGAACGCCGGTCGCCGAGCAGCTCGCGCAGCTTTCGGGTAACCTGGGCATCGTGCTCGCCGTGCTCTACCTCGAGAAATATTTGCTCACGATTTTGTGGTCGGTTGGCTTGGGCATCTTAATCCCGTTTGCGTTGGTGCTCTTTGCGGTGTCGCTTGGCGTTCATGGGCGCTGGAGCACGAGCGCTGTCCTGCGCCGTGTGGCGACGCGTGTGCTGGTGGTTGCCGTGATCGGCATGGCGCTTGTGCCCGCGAGCGTATGGGTATCGCAAAAGGTCGACGAGACATATCGCGTCAGCATTGAACAGGCCGAGCAAAAGGCAGCGGACGCTGCGGAAAAGACCGATACCACGGACAAGTCAGGCGAGACCAGCTCAAAATCGAACAAGAAAAAGGCCGAGTCCACGGAGTCCAAGAACGTGCTCGAGCAGTTGACTGACGGGGCCTCGAGCCTGGTTACGTCGGTAACCAGCGGTGCCAAGCAGATGACCGACGAGATCGTGCAGCAGGTGACCGACCTCATCGAAGGCGTCATCGTGATGATCGTGACCTCGTGTGTGATTCCTCTACTGGTGCTCGTGGCGTTCCTATGGCTAGGACACGTGCTGCTGGGGATCGATGTCTCCGGTCCCGCGAACTATCTGACGGGTCGTTTCTTGAGCGCTCCGTCCAAACATGCCAAGAAGAGTGGGCAGGCTGAGTAGGCGGCAAAGCGATCTTTGGAAGATCAACCGTAAGAAGGGCGGCCGAGACACGTTCTCGGCCGCCCTTTTGTCTGTTGAACACATGGTCGCTACGTCTGCGCCGGGCTCAAACGGTCGGCAATCAACCGTGAACGGTATTTGTTCAAAAAAGAACAAAGTTAAACAAATAATGGTTGCACCAGATGTTCGAATGTGTTCAAATAAACATGAACAGTGAAGAACCGCACATTCAGATGCCCGGACCTGAACGCGATTCAACACTTCCAAACAGAAACTACGCACCTGCGTATCTCTCAAGGAGGATGTCATGAGGGTTGTAATCGCTTCCGATGCCGACGGTATGTCGATGAAGGAGTCCATCAAGGAGATGCTCATCGCCGACGGTCACGAGGTCGTCGACTATTCCGAGACCCCTGCCGCGGACTTTGTCGATTCCGCGACCGCCGTTGCCAAGGACCTGCTGGAGCACAAGGATTCCCAGGGCTTCGCATTCGATAAGTACGGCGTCGGCTCCTATATGGCCGCCGTCAAGATCAAGGGCATGGTCGTCGCCAACATTTCCGACGAGCGTTCCGCCTACATGACCCGCGAGCACAACGGCTCGCGCATGGTCACCATGGGCCCGGGCGTTGTGGGCACCGAGGTCGCCAAGAAGATCGCCCGCGAGTTCCTGCGCGCCCAGTACGCCGGCGGCCGTCACCAGATCCGTGTCGACATGCTCAACAAGATGGCCTAACGAGAGCCACCGAGAACTCGAACTTCTACCTCAACTTGTGAATTCAGACGAAAGGACGTTCTGATGAAGAAGACCATCGCAATCGGTTGCGACCATATCGTTACGGACGAGAAGATCTATCTGGCCGACCGCCTGGAGCAGGCTGGCTACAAGGTGCTCGACTGCGGCACCTACAGCCACAGCCGCACGCACTATCCCATCTACGGTAAGGCCGTGGGCGAAGCTGTTGCCAGCGGCAAGGCTGACTTTGGCGTGGCCCTGTGCGGCACCGGCATCGGCATCACCAACGCCGTCAACAAGGTTCCCGGCGCTCGCTGCGCCCTGGTTCGCGACATGACCTCTGCCCTGTATGCCCGTCGCGAGCTCAACGCCAACATCGTGGGCTTTGGCGGTAAGATCACCGGCGAGTTCCTGATGGCCGACATCATGCTTGCCTTCCTGGAGGAGCCCTACGAGAAGACCCCCGAGCACGATGCCCTGATTGCCAAGATCGACGCTTGCAATAAGGCCGACGCCGAGGCTCAGGCTGACCCGCACTTCTTTGACGAGTTCCTCGAGAAGTGGGACCGCGGCGAGTATCACGACTAAGGAGGTTACGCGGTTTTGCCAAACCGCGTAACGGGTCGACGCTGCGAAGCCATCTGGCGGGCAATCTGCCGTTCAGTTTCGGCGGCATGACCAGAAGGTCAATGCCGCCTCGCTTCACGGCACCTTGCCTCGCCAGCTGGCTTCTCGCTGATGTCTGAGTGGCCTGTGGGGTTACCGCTGTTGTTGCGAAGTTTTCTGATACGGCAAGCTGCTCCGATAACACGTTTGCTTGCTGAGCTTGTGTGCTTCGTTTTGGCGGTACCCGGCATTCTGCAGCTTTTCAATTGACGGCTCGCGTTTCTGTGAGGGGGCGCGGGCCGGTTTTCTATCAGCTCCACTGACTCGGCGGGCTGGCGTACGAAAGGGAAGGCTCCTATGGAGTTTGTTCTTGATAACGGTTTGATTCGCGTGGCACTGAGCACGGCTGGCGGATCGTTCACTTCGATTAAGGCCAACGGTCGCGAGTACCTGTGGCAGGGCGACCCGGCGGTCTGGTCGGGCCAGGCACCTATTTGCTTCCCGATCTGCGGCGGCCTTCGTGACGGTCGCGCGATGACTATGGGCGGCCGCGAGGTCAAGCTTGCCCGCCACGGCTTTGCCCGCAAGCAGGAGTGGAAGCTCGAGGAGCAGGGCGACAACATGGTTGCGCTGAGCCTAAGCTCTGCCGACCACGCCGAGCTGCTCGAGCAGTATCCGTATCCGTTTAAGATCGTTGCGCGCTATACGATCGATGCGGCAAAGGTGGTCGTGTCGTACGAGGTGACCAATGAGGGCATCGAGGACATGCCGTTCTTTGTGGGCGGCCATCCTGGCTTTAAGTGCCCGCTCGACGAGGGCGAGTCCTACGACGATTACGAGCTTCGATTTGAGCAGCGTGAGGCGGCAGAGCTCTGCACCGCCGTTCCCTCGACGGGCCTGATTGATGTCGAGCATCGCAGTAAGAACCCGATGGTTGGCCACGATTTGCCGCTCACCCATGAGCTTTTCGACTTCGCGGAGACCATCTTTGACGTGCTCGACAGCCGCGTAGTTACGCTGACCAAGAAAACCGAGGACAAGGGCGTGCGCCTGACGTTCCCCGATATGCCATACCTGATTGTGTGGAGCAAGCCCGAGGGCGATTTTGTGGCCGTGGAACCGTGGGGCGGCCTGTCTACCTGCTCTGACGAAGACGATATCTTGGAGCACAAGCGTGGCTGCTTGGTAGCTAAGCCGGGGGAGACTGTTGCCCGCGGTTTTGAGATCGAGATCCTTTAACGAGCTATCGTATGTTTGGGGCCGCACACGTCGTGCCCCGGAAACAGGAGTTCAATATGATTCTGACCGTTACCATGAACCCGTCGATCGATACGCGCTATCAGCTCGACAAGTTGATCATCGACGATGTGAACCGCGTGACGCCCGAAAAGACCGCTGGTGGCAAGGGTCTCAACGTGAGCCGTGTGCTGCTGCAGTTGGGCGACGATGTGCTCGCAACCGGTCTGCTCGGCGGCCACATGGGTGCCTATATGGCCGAGCTTATGGATGCCGATGGCGTTAAGAACGACTTTGTGCCCATCGCCGGTGAGACGCGCATTTGCCTGAATATTCTGCACGAGGGTAATCAGACCGAGCTGCTGGAGAGCGGCCCGCAGATCGCCCCGGCCGAGCTCGAGGCCTTTACGGCCAAGTTCGCCGAGCTTGCAGCGAAGGCGGACGTTGTGACGCTTTCGGGCTCGCTGCCGCGTGGCGTCGATGCCGGCTACTATGCCGAGCTCGTCAAGATTGCCGAGGAGGCGGGCGCCAAGGTGCTGCTCGACACCTCGGGTGCATCGCTGGAGGCCGCGCTGGAGTCCGACGCTAAGCCCGAGCTCGTAAAGCCGAACCTGACCGAGATCAATGGCTTGCTGGGCACGTCCTTTACGACTGACGATGTCGATGCCCTGCGCGAGGCGCTTGCCGCCGACGGCCGCTTTGCCGGTATTCCCTGGGTTGTCGTCTCGATGGGTGCTGCCGGCTCGGTGGGCTTCCACGAGGGCCGCGCGTTCCGCGCCAAGACGCCCGCGATTGCCGCTGTCAACGCGACGGGTTCCGGCGACTCGACGATTGCCGGCTTTGCGCATGCTATTGCTGCCGGCGCCGATGATGTCACCGTGCTTAAGACCGCCAACACCTGCGGCAAGCTCAATGCCATGGATCCCAAGACCGGCCATCTGGTCATGGACCGCTGGGACGAGGTCTACAACAGCGTGGAAGTTACGGAGCTGTAGAAGTTACAAAACGAGCGTGGATAATCTCCCGTTTTGGTGCCCATATGAGCCCAAAGTGGGAGATTTTCCACGCTCGTGACTAGTCGTTGGGGACGTTCTTGAATGACTAGTCGTTTAAGAACGTCCCCAACGACTGCAGGGCGAAGATGCCTATCAATCCCATGCAGGGCGGAGAAGCCAAAAAAGTTGCGTTGGAATAGGGACTGAATAGGCCTTTTAACAGCCAAAGCAGTCCGTATTTCACCGCAACTTCGGAGAGGGTTTCGAGCGATGTAAAACGGGGCCCGCCGGCGATGTTGCCGGCGGGCCCCGTTGTCGTGTGGGCGGTTATGTCGTGGCCGCTGATGAGGCTCGAACTCGTATGCTACAGCGAGTTGATAAAGCGCTGCTGGGCGGCGCGTCCTGCCTCGTCCCACTTAAAGACGCCGGCGTTGTCGAGCACGTGACCAAACACCACGCCGACCTCCTCGTGCAGGATGTCGATGGCGTTATCCGCCGTAAGCTCGTCGGCGCGGCGGGTGTAAACGTCCTCGGCCCATGCGGCGTGGCCACGGCAAAGGTCGTCGCTCTCGAGCGCTGCGGCAAGGTCGTAGCTGGCATCGACCTTGGCCGCCAGCAGGTGCTCGCGGACAGCGCCGAGCTCGGGAACCAGGCGCGGCGGCAAAATGGCCAAGCCCATGACCTCGATCAGGCCGATGTTCTCCTTTTTAATAGGGTGATACTCGGCATGCGGATGGAACACGCCCAGCGGATGCTCGTCGGTTGTGATGTTGCAGCGAAGCGCCAGGTAGGCCTCGTAGGTCTCGCCGCCGGCATTGCCGCGGGAGTCGACGCGGCGGATGACCGGCGTCGCGGTGTTGTGCGCCACGCCGTCGGCCGTGTGCGCGATAACACCCACCGACTCGTCGGTCCACTCGCGCCAGGCGAGGATAATCTTCTCGGCGGCGTCGAGCAACTGAGCACGGTCGTGCGAGCGCAGGCGCAGCACCGAGAGCGGCCACTGCAGCACGGTGCCGGTGACCTGGTCAAAGCCGGGTACGCTAAACTGCGAAACCTCGGCCGCGTGCATCATGGGGAACTCGTGCGCACCGCCCTGGAAGTGGTCGTGCGACAGGATCGAGCCGCCCACGATGGGCAAGTCGGCGTTGGAGCCGATAAAGTAGTGCGGGAACAGGTCCACAAAGTCGAGCAGACAGGAGAGACCCTTGCGATCGACGTGCATCGGACGATGCTCGGAGCTCATGGCAATGCAATGCTCGTTAAAGTACGCGTACGGGCTGTACTGGAAGCCCCAGCGCTCGCCGTCGAGCTGGATCGGGATAACGCGCAGGTTCTGGCGAGCGGGATGAGCACCGCCGTCGGCTGCAGCGGAGCGTCCGGGGTAGCCCTCGTTCTCGATGCAGAGCTGGCAGGCGGGATACTTCTCGCCCGTGTTCTTAGCTGCACCTGCCGCGGCGATATCGCGCGGATCCTTCTCGGGCTTGGACAGGTTGATGGTGATCTCAAGATCGCCCCAGTTGGTGGGGGTGCTCCATTTGATGTTGCGCGCGATGGCGGCACGGCGCACGTAGCCGGCGTCGCAGCACAGGCCGTAGAACCAGTCGGTCGCGGCACGGGGCTCGTTGACGCCCATACGCCCATTGAACTCCTCGTTTACAACCGAAGGCCTCGGCATGAGCGCGCCCATGATGCGCATGGCGATGCGATCGCGGCCCGACGCCGTGTCCTCGGCGGCGCCGTTGGCAAAGGCGGCCTCGGAAAGCGCGGCAAGCGTGCCCTCCAGGTCAAAGTCGGGGAGTGTATCGGGGTGCAAGAGCGAAATCTTCTCGGTCTTGAGCGCCCAAGCCATGTCGAGTGCGGGGCCCGTAGCGCCGATGCACTCCAAAATGGTGTTGTATGCCCAGATACGGTCGTCCTGTCCGATCATCGATCGGTGGATGGCATATTCGATGAGGCCCTGCGCGGCCTCGCGCACGTCAGTCATTACAGCCATGCCGCGTAAGCCCCCTTGTCAGAAATCGCGTAGTGGCGGGCAGAGCCCTCGCCCAGCCAGCCGTTCATCTTGGCAATGAAGGTGTCGACCAGATCGAGCGGAACGAAGGCCTGGATGGTACCGCCAAAGCCGCCGCCGTGAATACGAACGGCGCCACGGCCGTCGAGCACATGCTCGGCAAGAGCAAGCGCGTACATGGAAGGCTGCTCGGAACCCAGTTTGGCAACGACATTTTGCAGGTACATGGCGGAGCTGGCGCCGGACTCGCGCGTCAGGACCAGGAACTGGTCAATGTCGCCGGCGTTCAGAGCTGCCCAGCGCTTGTCGACCAGGCCGTTCTCGTACCAGTAGTGAACGGCGCGCAGGCAGGAACGGTCGCCCAGCTTGGCGCGCAGCTCGGGGAGCTTGGCGTCAAAGTCGGCAACGTCGACCTCGCACAGGCGTGCCTTGCCAAACTCGGCGGCGACGTCCTGCATCTCGCGCGGAACGGCGGCGTAGTCGTCGGTAGCGGCCACATGGTCGGCGCCGACCTTAACGAGCACGAGCGCATAGCCGTGATCCTCAAAGTTGAGCTCGAGCTTCTGGGTCTTAGGCTGAGTCTGGTCCTCAAAGTCCATGTAGGCGAGGCCGCCCAAGCACACGGCAGCTTGGTCCATCAGACCGCAGGGCTTGCCGTAGTAGTTGTTCTCGGTGCGCTGGCTCATCTGGGCGAGCGCGACGGGCTCAATGGCAGGCGCGCCCCAGAGCGTCTCCATGGCGCGGCCGTACGCGGCCTCGACGGCGGCGGAGCTGGAAAGGCCGCCGCCCGAGGGGACGGAGCAGGTGAAGGCGAAGTCGAAGCCCTGGGGCTCAACGCCCAGAGCAGCGATTTCGTGGGCCATGCCGCGGACGAGGCTCGCGGACGTGCCCTTCTCGGACTCCTGAACGTCTAGCGTGTCGAGCGCGATCTCAAAGGTGGGATAGCCCTCGTCGGCGACGCGAACCTTGTTGGAGTCGGTTGCCACGGCGATGCCGTCAACGGCGACATCGAGCGAGCCGGCGATGACGTGGCCGCCCTCGTGGTCGGTGTGGTTGCCGCTGATCTCGGAGCGGCCGGGCGCGTGCACGTAGAGCACCTGGCGGTCGCCGATGGGGCCAAACTCCTCCTCAAACAGCTTGGTGAGCGTGGCGAGCGTCTTTTCGTCGGGGGCGGTCATGAGAGTCCTTTCCTTGGCGCGAACAGGTGAGTTTTGCGTCGTTATGAGTACGTTAACAATTTGAAGCGGTGTGAACTCAGCATCCACGATACCGCACGTTACGGGCTATGTTAACGTACTCATAACACATCGCTTGTTACTTTTTGAGAATCTGGTAATCGGTCGAAATTCGACCGTGAACGGTAGTGCCGTATGGACTTATAGAGCAGAAGAGCTGCAGCTAGAAAAAGTAGAGTACGTTAACATGCGTCCGACGATAGCGGCCCTCCGCGCGGGCTCAATTCCTGCACGGGTCGGCATGCACGCTCTTTTGATCTCGCAAGGGTGAAGGTGATCTTGTGGCAAGGCGCCCTTCCAACGTTACAGGTACGCGTCCGGTCTCCATGGCCGACGTCGCCCGTGCGGCTGGCGTTTCGCAGCAGACGGTTTCGCGCGTCGCCAACGGCTTGCCCAACGTTAACGAGCAGACGCGCCAGCGCGTGCAGGCCGCGATGCAAGAGCTCGGCTTCCGTCCGAGCTATGCCGGCCGTTCGCTGCGTGACGGCCGTTACCATTCGGTCGGCCTTTGCATCAACGATGTCACCAAGTTTGGCAACCTCTCAATGATCGACGGCATTGCCAGCGCTGCTCGCGAGCATAATTGCGCCATCACGCTGGTCGAGATGTCCAAGACCGAGGAGTTTTCGCTTGCCGAGGCCACGCGTCGTATGGCTGCCTTGCCGGTAGACGGCATCATCATCGGCATGAGCCGCATGGCGCCCGATTTTGAGTCCTTTGATCCGTTGCCGGGTATTGGTACCGTCATCGTCACCATGTATGCACATCCACGCGTGACCACGGTCGATTCCGACCACTACGGCTGCTCGCTGCTGCTTATGGATCACCTGTTTGAGCTTGGCCACGAGCAAATCCGCTTTATCGGCGGCCCGTCCTTCTCGGTCGATGAGCAGTTCCGCCGGGCAGGCTGGAAAGACGCGCTCGAGCGCAGGCACATTCAGTCGGCGGCACCGCTCGAGGGCGACTGGTCTGCCAACAGCGGCTACGAGGCTGGCAGGTATCTGGCCGAGCACGACCGCACCATGACGGCGATTTACGCGGCAAACGACCAGATGGCAAATGGCGCAATTGCGGCGCTGCGCGATAGCGGCCTGCGCGTGCCCGAGGACGTGAGCGTGGTGGGCGTCGATGATTCGCTCGATGATTTTGTGGCACACAACGAGCTCACGACCGTGCGGTTCGATCTGCATCAGCGCGGACGCGAGGTGTTTGAACATGCGGTTCCCGAGGCGGGCACGGTGGGCAAAACCGTTGCCATTCGTATTCCCGGCCAGCTCATCATTCGACATAGCACGACGATACCGCGCGCATAGTTTGTGCTGATAAACGGCGATTTATCGCATTTCAATAACAATCGGTAAGGATGTCGGCAGATAGCTGTTGGGATGCAGCCGAGTGCTATGATAGACGGGCTCTTTTGTCTATCTAGGAGGCTTTGCCTGATGGAGATCACCAAGGATATCCGCTACATTGGCGTCGACGATCACGACATTGACCTGTTCGAGGGCCAGTACGATGTGTCCGAGAACGGTATGGCATACAACAGCTACGTTATCTTGGGCGAGAAGATCGCTGTCGCCGATTCGGTCGATGGCGGATTTGTCGACGAGTGGCTCGGTAACCTCGAGGCTGTACTCGACGGTCGCACGCCCGACTACCTGGTCATCCATCACATGGAGCCCGATCACTCCGCCGGCATCGCCGCCTTTATGGAGCGCTATCCCCAGGCACAGATTGTGGCAAGCATGGGCGCCTTCCGCATGATGGTTAACTACTTTGGCACCGACTTCCCCGAGCGCAAGATGGTTGTCAAAGAGGGTGACGTGCTCGACCTGGGCGGCCACAGCCTAACCTTTGTCGGCGCCCCCAACGTGCACTGGCCCGAGGTACTGTTCTCCTATGAGGCCACCGACAAGGTGCTCTTTAGTGCCGACGGCTTTGGCAAGTTCGGCGCCAACGACATCGAGGATCCGGAAGGGTGGGCCTGCGAGGCGCGCCGTTATTACTTTGGCATCGTCGGCAAGTTCGGCAAGTTTGTGCAGGCCGTGCTCAAGAAGGCCGCCAATCTGGACATCCAGATCATCTGCCCGCTCCACGGTCCCGTTCTTACCGAGAACCTGGGCTATTACCTCGACACCTACAACACCTGGTCGAGCTATCAGCCCGAGGACGAGGGCATCACCATTGCCTACGCGAGCGTCTATGGCCACCTGAAGGCTGCCGTCGAGGAGCTCGCCGCAGCACTCGAGGCTCGCGGCCAGAAGGTCTCCGTCTTCGATCTGGCTCGCGACGATATGGCCGAGGCCGTTGAGGACGCGTTCCGCTACGACCGTCTGGTGCTTGCTTCCATCACCTACCAGGGCGAGATCTTCCCGTTCATGAGCACCTTCATCCACACGCTCGCCGAGCATGCCTACCAGAACCGTACCGTGGCGCTCGTCGAGGCCGGCTCCTGGGCGCCTGCCGCCGCCAAGGTCATGACCAAGGAGCTCGAAGGCATGAAGGACATCACCCTGGCGCAGAACAAGGTGACCGTCCTGGGCTCGCTCAACGACGCATCGCGCGCCCAAATCGAAGCCCTCGCCGACGAGCTTTCCAAGTAGCGATACGTTCACGTTTAACGCACAAACCACCACAAAGGGGACAGTGAACTGCGCCCCGAAACTTGGACTGAATAAATA
>ERZ1035001.414-NODE-414-length-23173-cov-7.398910_pt1 | contig 23173 bp, 16 predicted proteins | sample MGYA00520685_ERZ1035001 | MGnify/ENA primary metagenome ERZ1035001 (study PRJEB33766, sample SAMN09781749) | gut metagenome | biome: gut microbiome | host: Homo sapiens | place: Madagascar | study: EMG produced TPA metagenomics assembly of the PRJNA485056 data set... | reverse complement strand
GTATCAGAGGCTTCTGGATTTAATATGGCACTATGTGTTGCATCTGTTATGGGCGGTGCGATGTTTGGTGATAACCTATCATTTATATCAGATACAACAATTGCGGCGTGCAATGGACAGGATTGTGCTATGAAGGACAAGTTCAGGGAGAACTTCTGGATTGCATTTCCGGCAGCGGTTGTCACACTTGTAATTATACTTATACTTTCATTTGGAACAGATATTTCAGGAAGAGTAACACACGAGTATAATCTTGTTCAGGTAATACCATATGTATTCGTGCTTATTGGTGGAATAGCAGGAATAAATGTATTCGTTGTGCTGCTGATAGGAATTGTAACAGGAACATTTATTATGCTTGTGACAGGTCATATTGGTGTATTTGAATTAATAACAAGTATGGGTTCGGGCGTATCTGGAATGTTTGAAACCTGTATGGTTGCCATTCTTGTGTCTGCTATGTGTGCCTTAATAAGGGAATATGGCGGATTTACGGCACTTTTAGGCTGGGTTAAAAGAACCTTTAAAGGAAAGAAAGGCGGACAGCTTGGTATGGGGCTTCTGGTCGGGGCTATGGATATTGCAACAGCGAATAATACAGTAGCGATAGTTATGGCTAATCCAATTGCTAAGGAGATGTCAGCAGATTATGGAATATCCAATAGAAAAGCAGCTTCGCTTCTTGATACATTTTCGTGTGTATTTCAGGGGATTATTCCTTATGGAGCACAGATGCTTGTTGCTATATCAGCGGTTAATGAGCTTGGTTATGAGATGTCAGCATTTCAGATACTTCCGGTTCTTTTCTATCCGATGATGCTGCTTATAAGCTCGCTTATATGGATATTTATAATTCCTGCAGACAGATAAACTTAACTGGTAACTTTTAACTTCACGCCAATTAATATGGAGGATTTTCTTATGGCTAAAGACACTAAGGATGGTAACAATTTAAACGAAAAAAGCTATGTTAATAAAAAGCTGCTGCAGTGCTACTTGATTATATCAATGGTACTTTTGGCGGCATATATAATGGAACTTGTTAAGGGAAATAGAACGGCAGGATATGTGTTTGTATTTTCGATTATTCTTATTGTGCCGGTTATTATGGCAGCATTCGCATATAAGAAAAATGCTGAGAGTAAAATAGTCAGGTCAATTACGGCAATAGGCTATGGAATATTATATGCCTTTGTATTATGGACATCAGTAAGTATTCTTTCATTTACTTATGCAATTCCTATGATAATTGCAATATCTATGTTTGCAGATAAAAAGTATACCTTAAAGGTTGGTATTGCAAGTGCACTTATTAATATTGTATATATTATTATCCAATATGTTAATGTTGGAATAACAAGCAGTGATATGGTTGATTATGAAATACAGATTGCACTTATGACACTTGTTGTAGCATTTTCTTATATTACAACAGATGTACTTGGACATATATCAGCTTATAAGTTTGAGATGATTGAAGCAGAGAAGGATAAGACTGATGATATGCTCGATAAGATAATCAAAGCTAATGATAACCTCTGCAAAGAGATTGACAATATCAATGATGAGTCAAAGAATATGCTGGAACAGGCAGAAGGAAGCCAGCTTGCAGTATCACAGATGGTATCAGGTGCTAATGAGCTTGCAGGAACAGTGCAGAACCAGCTTGAGATGACAGAGAGTATTGGGGAGCTTACAGAGAATGCAAGAACGCTTATTGAAGATATCAAGAAGCAGTTCGATATAACAACAGATATTACTAAGACAGGCAATATCAATATGGAACAGCTTGAAAATGTATCAAAGAACAGCAGTGATATTGGCAGTGATGTAAGTGGTGCTATGAATGAGCTTACAGCTAAGACAGAAGAAGCTAAAGTGATTCTTGGAATGATTAACGGAATTACAAGACAGACAGCACTCCTTGCACTTAATGCAAGCATAGAAGCTGCAAGAGCAGGTGAGGCAGGAGCAGGTTTTGCAGTAGTTGCACAGCAGATTAAGCAGCTTGCAGAGGAGACACAAAAGTCAACAGAGGAGATAGAGAATATTATCGTAGCACTGGCAGAGCAGGCTGAGAAAGCTGGGTTTAGTGTTAATAATCTTCTTTCGGCCAATGAGGACCAGATGGAATTAGTGAACCAGTCAAAGAAATCATTTGATGCGATAAGAGATGACATAAGGGATATTCAGGTAAAGATAGACGAAGAATACAATTATATGGATAATATCACAACAAGCAACAATGAGATTACACAGCAGATAGAAAGCCTTAGTGCATTCAGTGAAGAGCTTCTTGCCAACACAGAGAATACACAGGAACTCAGTAATAAGACTATTAATGGAAGCAGGAATATTAATAATCTTTTGGATGATGTAATGAAAGAAGTCAGCATTTTGCAGATGATAATAGACAGTAAAGACGAATAGAGAATAGTACTGTAACGCTGCGTTAAGTTGCAGGAAGGAACGAGGAGTAAAATGTCAAAGAACAATATTATACTTATAGGTATGCCGGGAAGCGGTAAAAGCACACTTGGAGTTGTACTTGCCAAGAAGATAGGATATTCATTTATAGACTCAGATATTGTAATTCAGGATACATATAAAAAGACGCTTGAGCAGCTTATAGAAGAAAATGGTGATACTGGCTTTATTAAGATTGAGAATGATGTGAATTGTTTAATATCTCCAGAGCATACAATTATAGCAACAGGTGGAAGTGCTGTATATGGAGATGAGGCTATGGATCATTTTAAGCAGATAGGAACAGTTATATATTTAAAAGTTTCAGAAAAAGAACTTGAGAGCAGATTAGGGAGCCTTAAAGAAAGAGGTGTTGTATCCAACGGCAAGTCTACAGTGGAAGAAATTTTTGAGGACAGAAAAAGACTCTATGAGAAATATGCAGATATAACAATTGTTCAGGAAGGCCGCGATATAAGAATAATTGTTGAGGATATGTATAAGAAGCTTACAAAGCTGATATAAAAGTGAGAAATAATTGCAATAATTATAAAAACTATAGAAAAATATCTCCTCTGGTGGTACTATTAAAGATAGTAACATACGGAGGAGGTATTTTTTTAATGCAGGATAAATATAAATACACAGATGTGAGTGAAAGAAACAGAAGAATGAATAGGTTCTATATAGTGGCGACTTCTCTACTTGGTTTGATGTTTCTTTTTTATCTGTGGATGAAGCAGTTTAATCACAATATTCCATCAGTAGTTGTGTATTGTAACACAGCACTTATTGCTGTATTTGCAGCTGCTAATGTTATAGTTCACAGAAAGAATACAGCGACAAGATATTTAAAGTTTATGTCAACTATTGAGATTGGAATAGAATATCTGTTAATTGGTGTGCAGACAGATGCAAGCTTTATCAGTTATGCTATTCTTGGAGTATTTATACTTCAGATTCCTTATTATGAGAAGAAGTCGTTGAAAAGAACTGCGGCAGGAATGTTGATTTTATACATAATTGTAACTGCTGTGCAGGCTTCAAAGGGAATATATGTACAGGACGTTGATGCAGTATGTTCAACATTTATGATAGTGCTTATAGGTGTTGTTATATTGGAAGTTGGTAAATTAACAATTCTGTTTAATGATGATGCTGTTAATTCGGCTAAAGATGAACATAGCAGAATAAAAGAGATTTTAGATAATATAATTATGGTATCAGGTGTTGTCAGCAATGAAACTAAGAAGAGCGATAAGCTTATCAATGAACTCGTTGATACAACTAATACAGTAACTAACAGTATGAAAGAGATATCTGCGGCAACTAATATGACAGCGACAAGCATAGAAGAGCAGAGCAGTATGACAACAACTATACAGGAGGCTATTGAACATACAGGAAAGGCTTCTGATCAGATGGTTGAGCTGGCTGTTAATTCTAACGACAGTATACAGAAGAATATTGTTGTTATGGACGAATTAAGAAAGCAGTCTGAGCAGATAACAGATACTAATAAGTCTGTTACTGAGTCTATGCAGAGATTACAGGAAAAGACTAAGAACGTGGAAAATATTGCTGGAATGATACTTAATATATCAAGCCAGACTAACCTTTTAGCACTTAATGCTTCAATTGAAAGTGCAAGAGCTGGTGAAGCAGGAAGAGGCTTTGCGGTTGTTGCTGAGCAGATAAGACAGTTAGCAGAACAGACAAAGAATTTTACAGAAGATATTACTAAGATAACTAATGAACTTAATGATAATGCAGATGAAGTTGTTGTATCTGTTAATTCTTCCGTTGAGGCAACTAAAGAGCAGGGCGAGAGAATAATTGAAGCGGCACATACATTTGAACAGCTTAACAAGAATATAGAAACACTTATAGAGCATATTGATGTTGTTAATAAAGAAATAGCAGGTCTTTCAGACTCTAATAATAAGATTGTAGAGAATATTTCACAGTTATCAGCAGTTACGCAGGAAGTAACAGTCAATGCCGAGCAGGTACATAATATGAGTGAACAGAACCTTGAGTATGCAAAGCAGGTTAAAGAGGCTGTTGGCAATATTAGAATTACATCAGAGAAAATGAAAATAGAAGAATAAAAGTATTTGGATGTACAAAATGATTGTTATAAATTTATCGAAAATTATACGAAAAAACGATTAAATTGTTGAAAAAAATATTAAAATATTGTAAAATATTGATAACATATAATCAATTATTTGATCGGAGGCGTGTAATATGTTGTTTCAGCTTTATGGCGAAGGTGCCATTTACCAGTTATTAGGCTGGGTTCTTGTCTTTGCAGGACTCGTTATCTGTAACGAACTTGCAAGACGTTCTAAATTTGGTGGATTGTTATTCTTTATTATAATTCCAATCGCACTTACAATCTATTTTGTGGCTATCCAGATAGGAGCTGCACAGGGTGCTTCATGGGCACTTAATAATACTACATATAGATATATGAATGGATGGTTCCATTATGCTAAGCTTTATGCTGCTACAGCAGGCTGTATTGGATTTATGATGCTTAAGTATAAGTGGAGCATAGGTAAGACAGAATGGTTTAAAGTATTCCCATTCTTAATCGTTGCCATTAATATCCTTATCGCTGTTTGTAGTGATTTTGAATCAGCAATCAAAGGTGGAATTAATGGCGGCTGGTGGTTCTCTAACGAGGGCGTATGGCTTTACGGTGGCTGGTGGAACTGGCTTAATGGTATTGCTGGTATAATCAATATCTTCTGTATGACAGGCTGGTGGGGAATTTACTCATCAAAGAAGCAGGATGATATGTTATGGCCAGATATGACAATATGGTTCATTGTTGCATATGATATATGGAATTTCACATATACATATAACAATCTTCCAACACATACATGGTATTGTGGTGTTGCATTACTTCTTGCACCTACATTTGCTAATGCGTTATGGAACAAGGGTGGCTGGATTCAGAACCGTGCTAATACACTTGCAATATGGTGTATGTTCGCACAGGTATTCCCATTATTCCAGGTTGACGGAATATTTGCTACACTTCCAGTCCTTTACAAGTACACAGGAGCTAAGTCAGGAATGGAACTTACACATTATACATTAGAGCAGATGAATGCCGCAGGTGCATATCCAGTTGCTCAGGGTGTAATGGCTATTCTTGCAGTAGTAGCTAACGTAATCTGTATTTCAGTTATCATTAAGAGAGCTATTGAACAGAAGAAGAATCCATACAAGAACGAAATCTTTGCAGGAACTAGAGATTTTGAACAGGCTATGGATAGAGCATAATATATGTGGGTTAATATATCAGTATTGTGATAATTATATATAGATATTGATATATATGGATACACTAAGTATCAAAAGATAAAACAACAAAATACAATGATTATATGAAGATAAGAATACCTTTCTGTTGCAGGGACAATCCTTAACAACAGAAAGGTATTTTTGCATTATAATTATTGCCGTAGTTATATAGTAAGTTGCTAAAGAATACTTTGCTGTGATATACTAATAATATTAATATGCACCTTTGACTGGTGCAGGAATGGAGGCACATTATGATTAAAAAGATTAGGGGAATTAAAATCGAACTTATAATTATATCAATAGCGTTATTTGTGTTAGGTCTTTTCCTTACAATATTTCCTGAGGTATCACAGATTATCATATGCAGGGCAGTAGGAATTGCATTATGCGTATGGGGAGTGTTAAGGCTTATGACATATTTCAGAATGTCAAGGGAAGATGTATTCGTATCATTCGGACTTGTACAGGGCATATCATTACTTGCATTTGGAATATTCTTTGTTATGAGACCAGAAGCTATTGCAGTATTTTTTGGAACAGCTATTGCCATAATAATTATTATTGACGGTATATTAAAGCTTCAGTATGCAATAGAATTCTATCATATGGAAGCACAGCGCTGGTGGATAGAGGCAATTGTTGCAGCATTAATGGTTGTTATGGGTGTTGTTGCATTATTTAACCCATTTGGTTCATCAACTGTACTTATGATGTTTGTTGGAATTGTGCTTATGGTTGAGGGCCTGAGTGACCTTATATCTATTATAAGAATATCTTCGTTTATTAAGAATTTAAGAGGATAGTGTATTGTCGGGAGGCGGAATAGAATTTGTCTCTGGCATAATTAAGATTAATACAATTTTGAAGTGGTAATCGTAACTGCTGTTATTAATGAATTATTATAATGAAATTATATTGCTGTGGCGGCAGCCAGGCCTTATAAATGTAAAAATATGGAGGAAATAATTAAAATGTCGGATAAAGTAATATACGCAGCTATACTTGGAGCAGGAACAGTAGGACTTGGAACATACAAATTATGTGAGGCTATGAGTGATGAGATAAAGCATAAGACAGGAGCAACACTTGTTATTAAGAAGGTTCTTGTAAGAAATTTATCTAAGAAAAGAGAAGGTATTCCAGATGAAATTCTTACAGATAAGTGGGAAGATATAATTAATGACAAGGATATCAGCATTGTTGTTGAGCTTATGGGTGGAATTCATCCAGCTAAGGATTATGTTCTTGAGGCACTTAAGGCTGGCAGGCAGGTTGTTACAGCTAATAAGGATCTTATTGCTGAGTATGGAGAGGAAGTTGGCAATGCGGCTAATAAAGCAGGAGCAGACCTTCAGTTTGAGGCGGCTGTAGCTGGTGCAATACCAATTATCAGACCATTAAAGCAGAGTATGACTGGTAACCATATCACAGAGATTATGGGTATTGTTAATGGTACGACTAATTATATTCTTACTAAGATGACAGAGAGTGGAATGGACTACAAAGAAGCTTTGGCAAAGGCTACAGAGTTAGGTTATGCAGAAGCAGACCCGACAGCAGATGTGGAAGGATACGATGCAGGAAGAAAGATAGCTATTATGGCTTCTATTGCATTTAACTCAAGAGTAACATTTGCTGATGTATACACAGAAGGTATTACTAAGATTTCCGCAGATGATATTAAGTATGCCAAGGAATTTGGCTATGTAATCAAGCTATTAGGTGTTGCCAAGAATACAGAGGACGGAATTGAAGTAAAGGTTCACCCAATGCTCATACCTAATAATCATCCTCTTGCAAATGTTAATGATGCTTTTAATGCTGTATTTGTACACGGTAAGGCTATGGATGATGCAATGTTTATGGGACGAGGTGCAGGACAGATGCCGACTGCCAGTGCAGTTGTAGGTGATATAATTGATGTATGCAGAAATATAGTACACGATTCCTGCGGAAGAATTGGCTGTTGCTGTTATAAGAATCTTGAAGTGAAGGATATAACAGATACTAAGAGCAAATTCTTCTTAAGACTTGAAGTTGCAGACAAGCAGGGCGTTCTTGCCAATATTGCAAGCGTTCTTGGTAACAGCGGTGTAAGCATAGCACAGGTAGTTCAGAAGAGCGGCAAAGACGGAGTTGCTGAACTTGTTATTATAACAGCAGAAGTTCTTGAGAAGAACTTTAATGATGCTATGGCTGTATTTAAGGGACTTTCAGCAGTTAAGAATATAGCTGGTGTTATAAGAGTGTATTAAGATTAACAGAAAGGCAGTTAATAATGGCGGCTAAATATTATGCAGTAAGAAAAGGCAGAAATACAGGAATATATAGAACATGGGATGAATGTAAAAGTCAGGTGTTCCAATATGCCGGAGCTGAATATAAAAGCTTTACAACTGAACAGGAAGCTCTTGAATATATTGGCAGGCTTAAGAATAATGATGTCCAGAGTGAGAGCTATGCGTATGTTGATGGTTCTTTTAATATAGTAACGGGTGTCTATGGATATGGCGGATTTCTTGTATATAATAACGAAAAATATATCATTACAGGAAGTGGCAGTGATAGTGAAATGGCTTCAATGCGTAATGTAGCCGGTGAAATTCTTGGAAGTATGGCGGCAGTAGAGAAAGCAATAGAACTTGGCGTTAAAAATGTAAATATATATTTTGATTATATGGGAATAAGAGCGTGGGCACTTGGAGAGTGGAAGCGTAATAAGAAAGGTACTATAGCTTATTATGATTATATGCAGTCAGTAAAAGATAGGATAGCCATTAATTTTGTTAAAGTTAAGGGACATTCAGGTGTTGAAGGTAATGAGGAAGCCGACAGGCTGGCTAAGAAAGCTGTAGGAATATTATAAATAGATAAAAGATAGACAAAAGATTGTCAGATAATAATTGACATATAACATTAATATATGATATTATTTACTCGTGTGAGTCAGGAAGTATATGATTTCATACAAATATGACCACTTGTATCTTAGGTGTGCAGTAGTTATACAGCATATCAGGATAAAGTTAAGCCTAACGGACAGGCGGGTCGGTTGCCGGTGTGGTAGAACCACATTATTATTATTGATTGAGCATTAAGCTCTGTTTTTTAAGTTGATTACTTTATAATCTGTGCCAAGCACATCATCTTGTGAAACGGTCAATAAAGAGTGACGCATATTTGTATGACATAGACAAGTCGTCTATGAAATATATTCGCTGATTTCGTATATATTATGACATTATATTGTATAGTTACAGATATATTTTAATGTAATGATATTGATATTATATTATGACTAATAAGGTGGTAAGTGTGTAAGCACTGCCACCTTTTTTGTGTAATTTAGGAAGCTTTGTGTGATTAAGAAAAACTGCACTGTTTATGAAGTTTAATTATAAGATTTTACATAATTATGGAAATTTTCTGGCAGTGCTTAAAGAAATTATTTTTAATGTATGTGAGGTAAGGGAGATGTCTAATGATCAGACAAGAGCACCAGTATATGAAGCACTGGAAAAGCTTAGAAGAAAAAGAGTAGTACCATTTGATGTTCCGGGTCATAAAAGAGGAAGGGGCAATCCTGAATTAGTGGAATTATTAGGAGAAAAATGTGTTGGAATAGATGTTAATTCTATGAAGCCATTAGATAATCTGTGTCATCCGGTATCAGTTATAAGGGATGCAGAAGAATTAGCGGCCAGGGCATTTGGTGCAGAGAACGCATTTCTTATGGTAGGTGGAACGACATCTGCTGTGCAGGCGATGATATTATCGAATTGTAAGAGAGGAGATAAAATAATACTTCCAAGGAATGTGCATAAAAGTGCCATTAATGCTTTAGTGTTATGCGGTGCAATTCCTGTATATGTTAATCCGGAGGTTAATCATCAGCTTGGTATTTCACTTGGTATGAATCTGGAGTCAGTACGAAAAGCTGTAAAAGAAAATCCTGATGCGGTTGCAGTGCTTGTAAATAACCCTACATATTATGGAATATGCTCTGATATATGTTCAATAGTGAAGCTGGCACACGAACACGGAATGAAAGTGTTAGCTGATGAGGCACACGGAACACATTTATATTTCCAGCCGCAATTACCAGTTTCTGCTATGGCAGCAGGGGCTGATATGGCGGCAGTATCTATGCACAAATCGGGTGGTTCTTTAACACAAAGTTCGATACTTCTTACGAATAAAGGTGTTAATGCTGATTATGTCAGACAGATTATCAATCTTACGCAGACGACAAGTGGTTCATATCTTTTGCTTGCCAGTCTTGATATTTCAAGAAGAAATCTTGCCTTAAGGGGTGAAGAGTCATTTGCAAAGGTAATGGATATGGCAGAATATGCACGCATGGAGATTAATGAAATAGGCGGATACTATGCGTATGGAAAAGAACTTGTTAATGGAACAAGCGTATATGATTATGATGTCACCAAATTGTCAGTTCATACGCTTGGATTGGGACTTGCTGGAATTGAAGTATATGATCTGTTAAGAGATGAATATGATATCCAGATAGAATTCGGAGATGTAAGCAATATCCTTGCTTATATATCTATCGGAGACAGATTACAGGATATAGAAAGACTTGTCGGAGCTCTGGCAGATATAGCCAGAATATATAAAAAAGACAGTACTGGAATGTTAAGCGGAGAATTCATAAGTCCAATAGTAGCCAGATCACCTCAGGAAGCTTTCTATTCTGCCAAGGAGTCCCTGCCAGTTGAGAAGACTGAGGGAAGAATATCAGGAGAATTTGTTATGTGTTATCCTCCGGGAATTCCGATATTAGCACCGGGAGAGATGATTACAGACGAGATTATACAGTATATTCTGTATGTTAAAGAAAAAGGATGTTCAATGCAGGGAACAGAAGACAAGAGCGTTAATAAATTAAAGGTTCTGGTATAGACAGGTAATTGTGGCAGAGCCATATGAAAGTATATACAGGAAATGAGGATTATTTAATATGGAGATGTGGTTTTCAGAGCTTCATACAAGCAATGTGAAGCTTTCAATGAGAATAGAAGAACAACTGTGTTCGGTGGAGAGTGACTGTCAGAGGATTGATGTGCTTGTTTCAGATGAATTTGGTAAATTTCTTGCATTAGACGGAGAGATACTATTTTCTGAAAAAGACGAGTTTATATATGATGAGATGGTAACCCATATTCCAATGGCAGTCCACCCTAATGTAAAGAATGTATTAATAATCGGTGGAGCCGATGGCGGAGTTGCAAGAGAACTTATCAATTATAAATGTATAGAAAGAATAGATGTTGTTGAACCGGATGAAATGCTTGTTGAAGTATGTAGAAAGCATTTTCCTGAGCTTACCTGTGGACTGGATGATGACAGGGTTAATGTGTATATTCAGGATGCATTAAGATTTTTAAGAAATAAGACGGGTGATTATGACCTGATAATTAATGATGCGACAGATCCATTTGGATATACAGAAGGTTTATTCACCAAAGAATTTTATGGAAGCTGTTATAAGGCACTTAAAAGCGATGGAATTATGGTATATCAGCATGGAAGTCCGTTTTATTCAGAAGATAAAGAGGAATGTGTGAAAATGCACAGAAAGGCATATCAGGCATTCCCTGTAAGCCGTGTATATCAGGCACATATACCAACTTGTTCATCAGGATATTGGCTGTTTGGATTTGCTTCCAAGAAATATCATCCGCTTGATGATTTCAGACCGGAGGAATGGAAGAAGTTAGGTATAAAGACAAGATATTATACAACTAATCTTCACAGGGGAGCATTTATGCTTCCGGGTTATGTAGAGCAGATGCTTGAAGAAGAAGAAAATGAGAAGAAAGCCTGAAAAGAGTAATAGACAGTGTTTAAAAGAAAGCGTTAAGATAATTAATAAACAGGGCTTAAAGAATGGAGGATAATTATGAGCAGAGTATTAATAATAGGTTGTGGTGGAGTTGCAACAGTGGCAATTAACAAGTGCTGTCAGAACAGTGAAGTATTTACAGAGATATGTATAGCAAGCAGGACTAAGAGCAAATGTGATGCTTTAAAGGATAAATTACAGCCTGATACAAAGACAGTAATTACAACAGCAAAGGTTGATGCAGATAATGTAGAAGAACTTGTGAAGCTTATTGAAAGCTATAAACCAGAGGCAGTGCTTAACCTTGCACTTCCATATCAGGATTTAACAATAATGGATGCCTGCCTTAAGACAAAGGTGCATTATATTGATACTGCTAACTATGAAGCAGAAGATACCGAAGATCCTGAGTGGAGAGCTATATATGAAAAAAGATGTAAGGAAGAAGGTTTTTCAGCTTATTTTGATTATTCTTGGCAGTGGAATTATAAGAAGCAATTTGAAGAAGCTGGAATAATGGGACTTTTAGGAACGGGCTTTGATCCTGGTGTAACAAGTGTATTTTCAGCATATGCACTTAAGCACTACTTTGATGAAATAGACACAATTGATATTCTTGACTGCAACGGCGGAGATCACGGATATCCTTTTGCGACTAATTTTAATCCTGAGATTAATTTAAGAGAAGTATCAGCACCTGGCTCATATTGGGAAGATGGACACTGGGTAGAAGTACCAGCTATGTCTATAAAGAGAGAATATGATTTCCCACAGGTTGGAATGAAGGATATGTATCTTTTACATCACGAGGAGATAGAATCGCTTGCTAAAAACATTCCGGGAGTTAAAAGAATAAGATTTTTTATGACATTTGGACAGAGCTACCTTACACATATGAAATGTCTTGAGAATGTTGGAATGTTAAGAACTGACCCTGTAAAAGTCAATGGTGTTGAAGTTGTTCCTATACAGCTCTTAAAAGAACTTCTTCCAGATCCTGCTACACTTGGAGAAAGAACAGTAGGAAAGACTAACATTGGCTGTATATTCAGGGGAAGAAAAGATGGAAAAGAAAAGACAATATATATTTATAATGTATGTGACCATCAGGAATGTTACAGGGAAGTTGAATCACAGGCAATATCATATACAACAGGAGTTCCTGCAATGATAGGAACAATGATGGTTGTCACAGGAATGTGGAATAAAGCAGGTGTATACAATGTGGAAGAATTTGATCCTGATCCATATATGGAAGCACTTAATAAATGGGGACTTCCTTGGGTAGTTGAGGAAAATCCACAGCTTGTAGAATAGAGGATATAAGAGTTGATGACAATAGATGATATTACAACACCAGCATATATTATAGATGAGAATATTCTGGTTCATAATCTTGAAATTTTAAAATATGTTGAAGACAAAACAGGATGTAAAATATTGCTTGCACAGAAAGCATTTTCAGCATTTTATGAATATCCGTTAATTGGCAGATACATAAGTGGCACAACAGCAAGTGGATTGTATGAGGCAAGGCTTGGCAGGGAAGAGATGAATAAAGAAAATCACGTCTATGCTCCTGCTTACAAAGAAAAGGATATAGATGAACTTGTAAAAATATGTGACCATATAATATTTAATTCCATAGGGCAGCTTATGCGTTATAAGGAAAAATGTATAAGAAGCGGTATCAGCATAGGACTTAGAATTAATCCGGAAATATCTACGCAGGGTGATAATGCAATATATGACCCTTGTGCGTATGGTTCAAGGCTTGGAGTAACTATTGATATGTTAAACAAGGCAGATGAGGAAGTTCTTAATGGAGTTGAGGGACTTCATTTTCATACTCTCTGTGAGCAGAATTCAGATGCACTTGCAATTACACTTAAAGCAGTTGAAGATAAATTCGGGCATATTATGAAGAATATGAAATGGATTAATATGGGCGGTGGACATCATATAACAAGAAAAGATTATGATATAGATACACTTATTGGCTGCGTTAATCACATAAAGAGTGAATATAATGTACAGGTGTATTTAGAGCCGGGCGAGGCTGTTGCTCTTAATGCCGGTTATCTTGTTACAGAGGTGTTAGATAAGGTTGATAATGGAATCGAAACGCTTATACTTGATGCTTCTGCCGCGTGCCATATGCCAGATGTCCTCGAAATGCCATATACACCACCACTTCGGGGGGCACAGATAATTAAAAATATCAAAGAATATAAAGATGTTACTGCTGGTAAAGATATTCAGGAAAATGAAGATATTAGGAAGTATAAAGATAAAAAAGAATACAGAGAAAATGTATACAGGCTGTCTTCATATACCTGTCTTGCAGGAGATATTATAGGTGATTATAAGTTTGACAGTAAGATTAATATAGGGGACAGGCTTGTATTTGAGGATATGGCGATATACTCAATGGTAAAGAATAATACATTTAATGGAATACCACTTCCAGCTATAGCGGTAATGAAAGATAAAGAAGTGCGGGTTATTAAAGAATTTGGTTATGAAGATTTTAAGTGGAGGCTTTCGTGAGAATAACAGATACTACACCTATAGAAGATGGCTATTATATGCCGGCAGAATATGACAGGCACAAGGCTACAATTATGATATGGCCTGTAAGGACAGGCTCGTGGCCTTATAATGCTGTAGCTGCACAGAATGTATTTGTGGATATTGCACATATAATATCCAGACACGAAAAAGTGTATATATTAGCAGATGAGAAGCACTATGCACAGGCAGAGGCAAGATTTATGAAAATAAAAGACGCTGTAACAGGAGAATGTAATAAAGCCAGTGAAGATATTAAAGCTGCCTGGAATATTGAAGTAGTCTGCATCGAAACAGATGATGCGTGGGCAAGAGATGTATGTCCCACGTTTGTAAAAAACGGACATACAGGTGATGTACGTGGGATTAACTGGAAATTCAATGCGTGGGGTGGCGATTATGATGGACTTTACAAGAATTGGGAAAAGGACGATAAAGCAGCTCTGCAATTCTGTAATATGACAGGATATGATTGCTATGATGCCAATCCGTTTGTGCTTGAGGGAGGTTCTATACACAGTGATGGTGAAGGTACGGTTATAGTTACTGACAGCTGTCTTTTAAGTAAGGGAAGAAATCCAGATATGAGCAGGGAACAGATTGAGCATAAGCTTAAGAAATATCTGGGGGCAAAGAAAATTATATGGATTCCTTATGGAATATATAATGATGAAACTAATGAACACGTTGATAATGTGTGTGCATTTACCTCACCAGCTAATGTAGTTCTTGCGTGGACGGATAATGAGGAAGATCCTCAATATGCAATGTCTTTGGCTGATATGAAGGTGCTTGAAAGAGAAACTGATGCCAGAGGACGTAAGTTTAATGTTCATAAACTGCATATACCGGATGTCCCAGTGTGTATAACTGATAATGATTTAAAGGGTCTTGTGTTTGAAGCAGGAGAAGATATGCGTGAAGCGGGAGAGCGGCTTGCGGCCAGTTATGCTAACTTCTATATAGCCAATGATATTGTGCTTGTTCCACAGTTTGGCGATGTTAAAGATAAGCAGGCATTAGAACTTATTCAGAATCTTATGCCAGAGTATGAGGTTATTGGTGTGTATGCAAGAGATATAATTGTTGGTGGAGGCAATATACATTGTATTACACAGCAGATACCGCAATAACAGGATATATTAAAGTGGTATATATGTTACAGATTAGTGCTGCTGGCACAATTAAGATATAAAAAGAAGTCAAAGCGTAATAGGTTATAGATTGGTTTTAGTGTGACAGACACGGAAATGAGGTAATATGAGCAGAAAAGTAAAAGCTGCGGCAATTCAGATGCGGTGCAGTAATAATGTCGGCGATAATATAAAAAAAGCTGATGAAATGACAAGAGAAGCAGTAAAAAAGGGAGCTAATATAATTCTTCTGCCAGAATTATTTGAAAGACAGTATTTCTGTCAGGAGAGAAGATATGAATATTACGCCTATGCCAAAAGCGTACAAGAAAATGATGCTGTCCAGCATTTTACACAGACTGCTAAGGAACTTGGAGTTGTTATAATTGTAAGTTTTTATGAAAAAAACATAAATGTGTTGTATAATACAGTTACGGTTATTGATGCTGATGGAAGCAATCTTGGAATATACAGAAAGACACATATTCCAGATGACCATTATTATCAGGAGAAATTCTATTTTACGCCGGGTAATACAGGATTTAAGGTGTTTAATACAAGGTTTGGCAATATAGGTATAGGAATATGCTGGGATCAGTGGTTCCCTGAAACGGCAAGAGCATTAGCGGTAAAGGGTGCAGAGATATTATTCTATCCTACAGCTATAGGAAGTGAGCCTATACTAGAATGTGACAGTATGCCTCATTGGAGAAGGTGTATGCAGGGACACGCCGGCTGTAATCTTGTTCCTGTGGTGGCAGCTAACAGAATTGGAATAGAAACAGTAGACCCTTGCGAGGCAAATGGTGGACAGAAAAGTTCACTCAAGTTCTATGGTTCATCATTTATAACAGATAATACAGGTGAAGTCATATGTGAAGCAGGAAGAGATACAGAAGAAGTACTTGTTGCACAGTTTGATTTAGATGAATATATGACAGACAGATTATCGTGGGGATTATTCAGAGATAGAAGACCGGAAATATATAACTGAATTGGAGATAAACGTAGTGAAGAAACTTGTTATAGGTATGCTTGCCCACGTTGATGCAGGTAAGACAACATTATCTGAGAGCATATTGTATACATCGGGAGCTATAAGAAAGCTTGGAAGAGTAGATAACAAAGATGCGTTTCTTGATAATAATGATTATGAAAGACAGCGTGGAATAACGATATTTTCCAAGCAGGCAGTATTTACTTACAAAGATTTAGATGTTACATTGCTTGATACACCCGGACACGTTGATTTTTCGGCAGAGATGGAGAGAACGCTCTGGGTGCTTGATTATGCTGTTCTTGTTATTAACGGAATGGATGGGGTTCAGGGACATACAGAGACACTTTGGGGACTTTTAAAGAGATTAAAAGTCCCTGTGTTTATATTTGTCAATAAAATGGACCAGCAGGGAACAGACAGGCATAGAATATTAGAACAATTAAAGAATAAGTTATCATCAGGATGTGTGGATTTTGACAGGCTTGATTATGAAGAGCTTGCTGTGTGCAATGAAGAAGCATTAGAGCAGGTGTTAGAGGAAGGCATTGTTGATGATAAGCTTATAGGAAATATGATAAGCCAAAGAGAAGTATTTCCTGTAATATTCGGCTCTGCATTAAGACTTGATGGAGTGGACAGACTTCTTGATATTATGAATAAATATTGTGAGGTATCTGAAAATGGTGATGATAAGCAGTCGGATATGTCAGCAAGAGTATATAAAATATCAAGAGATGACAGGGGTGAAAGGCTTACACACATTAAGGTTACAGGCGGAAGCCTTAAAGCTAAACAGCTTATTAATGGTGAGAAGATTAACCAGATCAGAATATATTCAGGTGAGAAGTACACTTCGGTAAATGAAGCTGTATGTGGAAGTATATGTGCAATAACAGGGCTGGAGGGCACCTATGCAGGACAGGCATTAGGCAGGGAGAATAATGATAATGCACCGGTGTTATCCCCTGTGCTTAATTATAAGATTAATCTTCCAGCAGGAACAGACCCGCTTATGATGCTTCCTAAACTTAAGATGATTGAGGAGGAAGAACCACAGCTTCACATTGAATGGAATGAGAGCTTTAAAGAAATACATGTGCAGGTTATGGGACCTGTTATGATAGAAGTCCTTCAGAATATTATTAAAGAACGGTATGATTGTGATGTGACATTTTCTGAAGGAAGCATTGTATACAAGGAAACCATAGCTGATAAAGTTGAAGGAATCGGACATTTTGAGCCTTTAAGACATTATGCGGAGGTGCATCTTATATTAGAGCCGGGTGAAGCTGGGAGCGGTATGCAGTATGAGCTTGATTGTAGTGAGGATATGCTTGCCAAGAACTGGCAGAGGCTTATATATACACATCTGTGTGAAAAGACACATAAGGGTGTGCTTACAGGTTCAGCACTTACTGATGTTAAGATAACGGTTGTTGCAGGCAGAGCACATAACAAGCATACAGAGGGCGGAGATTTCAGGCAGGCTACATACAGGGCAGTAAGAAATGGACTTATGCAGGCAGAGAGTGTACTGCTTGAGCCATTTTATGAATTCACTCTAATACTTGACAGACAGTATATAGGCAGGGCTATGACTGACTTTGAGAGAATGGGTGCACAGTTTGAGATTAACGATAATGGTGATGAAGCAGTAATAAAGGGTGCTGGTCCTGTTGCCACTGTTGGTAACTATCAGGCAGAGGTTAATGCGTACACTAGGGGAAAGGGAGTATTAAGACTTAAAATGTCTGGCTACAGACCTTGTCATAATACAGATGAGGTTATTGAACAAATCGGATATGAAGCCGAGAGAGATACAAGAAATCCAGCAGATTCAGTATTCTGTGCGCACGGTTCAGGTTTTAATGTGCCTTGGTATGAAGTCAAAGATTATGCACACGTTGACAGCGTGCTTAATCCAGTGGGAACTAATGAAAATGTAGTTCTCACACCAAAAGAAGCAGCAAGAACGGTATCTGATGAATGGATTGGAACAGAGGAAGTCGACAGAATACTGGCACAGACGTACTTTGCTAACAGCAGGGGTGATAATGAAAGACGTAAGATGTCTAAAAGAAAAGCCTCTGATGAAATGGGAAGATATGTAACAGCCTCTGGCAGTGGAAGCTATAATAATGGACAGTATAAAGCTTCGCAGTCTAAGAAGCAGACAAATTCAATATCGTATCTTCTTGTAGACGGCTATAATATAATACACGCGTGGAGCGAGCTTGAGGAATTGTCAAGAATTAATATGGACAGTGCAAGGGATAAGCTTCTTGATATAATGTGCAATTATCAGGGTATGAAGAAGTGTGAGCTTATCGTTGTATTTGATGCTTACAGGGTATCAGGACATCATGAAGAATATATGGACTATCATAATATTCACGTTGTATACACTAAAGAGGCAGAAACGGCAGACCATTATATAGAAAAGTTTGCACATGAGAATGGAAAGAAATATAATATAACAGTTGCTACATCAGATGGACTTGAGCAGGTTATTATCCGTGGAGCAGGCTGTCTTTTGTATTCAGCAAGAGAATTTGAGAAAGAGGTAAAAGCTATGGAGGAGCATATCCGCAGCGATTACCTTAACAGGACATATTAATTAATGGAAATCGAGGTTATGGATTATGAGTACATTATGGGTTATAGGAGATTCAACAGTAAGCAGTTTTGAGGATAAATACTACTATCCAAGATATGGTTATGGAACAATGCTTGATAAGTACCTTAATGATAATGTCAGGGTTGTCAACATTGCATTATCTGGCAGAAGCAGTAAGAGTTATCTTTCAGAGCCTGAATATAATACGCTTATTAATGGAATGAAGCAGGGTGATTATCTTTTAATAGGTTTTGGACACAATGATGAAAAGACAGAGAAGGAAAGATATACAAGTCCTGTTGGTGACTATATGACAGAAGGAACATTTGCTAATTCTTTATATGTTAATTATATCAGGAAAGCAAGGAATGCAGGCTGTTATCCTATACTTTGTACTCCTATTGTAAGAAGAAGTGCATCTGGCGAATGGAAAGCCACAGAACTTCATATTACACAGGACGTTGCACAGTATAAAGGCGGAGATTATGCACTTGCAGTAAGAGAATTAGGAAAAGCCGTTGGCGTTCCGGTTATAGATATGACACAGCTTACCAGGGATGAATATGAAAAGTTAGGATCTGATAATACAATATATCTTCATGCGTGGCCATCGAATAATAAGCTGAGTGTTGATAATACGCATACTAACATATGGGGAGCAAGGGTTAATGCTTATATGATAATGTCAGCAGTGAAAGAGCTTAATATAAGTGGTCTGTCAGAAAATGTAGTAAATATTGATAACAACCCATTAGATTATAAAGAAAAGTTTCTTGTATCTAATAAAGATTATGTTCCGGTTATATACAGCGATAAGCTTCCGGATAGCAGATTGTTTAAGGATTATGGAGAGTACAAGGCGGCTGTATTTGGTGATGTATTAGGAGAAGTTGATGATAAAGACTTTACTCTTGGAGCAGATGATAATGGTGATATGAATATAGCTGTCAGAAATAACAGAGGCAAGATATCTGCTGTGACAGACGGCATTGCTATGTATTATAAAAAAGTTGATATAACAGAGCATTTTACTCTTACAGCAACAGTTAAGGTCAATAAAATATTTGCTAATGACCAGGTATCATTTGGGCTTATGGTAAGAGATGACTGCTATATTGATAAGAATATGCCTGACATACTAGGAGATTATGTTGCCGCCGCACCATTATTTATAACAAGAGGTGAGAAGGCGACAGCTACATTTGCAAGACGAAGCGGACAGCTTGTGCTTGGAAAAGATACGAATGAGGTTATAAAAGAAGGTGGGGAGTATGAGCTTATGCTTTCATCTTCTTCTGACGGATATGCGGCTAAGTTTGGAAAGGGTGATGTTATTACAGGAGGATATGATTTTAAGCTTACTGCAATTGACCCGGCTCATGTATATGTAGGAATGTTCGTATCAAGAAATGCAGATGTTACATTTTCTAATATTAAATATACAAAGAATGAATAAAATGTTATAATAAATCTAACAAAATATAGAACATAGAAGAAGGCTGTGTTTCATATATTAAACAGGATTGCGTTAATTGAATATTGGACTGGGGGTATGCTTATGAGAATAACATTTTTAGGAGCAGATCACGAGGTGACAGGAAGCTGCCATTATCTACAGGTGGCAGACAAGAACATTTTAATTGATTGTGGAATGGAGCAGGGCAATGATGTGTATGAGAATCAGGAACTTCCAATTCCAGCGTGTGATGTTGATTATGTGCTTCTTACCCACGCACATATTGACCATTCAGGACTTATTCCACTTCTTTATGTGAATGGTTTCAGGGGAAAAATATACTGTACAGAGGCGACAGTACAGCTATGTGACATAATGTTAAGGGATAGTGCACATATACAGATGTTTGAAGCTGAGTGGCGTAACAGAAAGGCTAAGCGTTCTAATGGCACTTTAAAGGAATTTATTCCATTATATGATGCAAAAGCAGTATATGAGGTTATGAAGCAGTTCGTTGGTCTTGAATATGAGAAGGTTGTAAAGATTGATGATAATGTGAGCATAAGATTAAGAGATGTAGGACATCTGCTTGGTTCTGCCAGTATTGAAGTATGGGCATCAGAAGATACACCAGAGGGCAGGGTTGAAAGAAAGCTTGTATTCTCTGGAGATATAGGCAATGTTCATAAGCCGATAACCAAGGACCCTGCAACAGTTGCAGATGCAGATTATGTTGTTATGGAGTCAACTTATGGCAACAGAAGCCATAACGGAACACCTGATTATGTGGCTGAGCTTGTCAAAGTATTCAAGCGTACATTTGACAGAGGCGGTAATGTTGTTATACCATCATTTGCGGTTGGAAGAACACAGGAGCTTTTATATCATATAAGAAAGATAAAAGCGGATGGACTTATGGACAGGGATTTTGATGTGTATGTCGACAGCCCTCTTGCAATTGAAGCTACAGAGGTATTTAGTAAGAATGTAGAGCAGTGCTTTGATGAAGAAGCGATTGAACTTGTAAGACAGGGGATTAATCCTTTATCTTTTCCGGGGCTTAAATATGCCATATCAAGTGAAGAGTCCAAGATGATTAATTTTGATACTAACCCTAAGGTAATCATATCAGCATCTGGTATGTGTGAGGCCGGACGAATAAGACATCATTTAAAGCACAATCTGTGGAGACCAGAGTGTACGATACTTTTTGTAGGTTATCAGGCCAATGGTACAACAGGACGAATTATTGTTGACGGAATTGACGAGATTAAGTTATTTGGTGAGCCAATTCAGGTAAAAGCAGAGATTGCACAGCTTCCGGGTTCAAGCGGACACGCTGATAAAGACGGTCTGATTCATTGGGTGAATGCATTTACCAATAAGCCAAGAAAGGTATTCGTTGTACACGGTGAGGACAGTGTATGTGAAGAATTTACACAATGTCTTAAAGAAGAATATGGTTTCGATGCATATGCTCCATATACCGGCGCTTCATTTGATCTGATTACAGGACAGATGATTACTGAGGGCAATAAGGAGAAGAAGAGCAGAAGAACAACGGTTAATAAGCGTAATAAGAGTGTATTTGACAGGCTTGTTGCGGCTGGTAAGAGACTTATGAGTGTTATTGCACACAATGAGGGCGGTGCTAATAAGGATCTTGCGAAGTTTACAGATCAGATTAATTCACTTTGCGATAAATGGGACAGATAAGAGAATAATTTAAGATGAAATAATTATAAATATAATAATAGTAAATCATTATTAATAATATAATTATATATAATTTAAGCGATTAGATAAGAATGGAGATTATTATGAAAAAAATGCTTTTTGTATTCAATCCTAATTCTGGTAAGGCTCAGATTAAGAATTCTTTGTTAAAGATTATTCAGATATTCTCCAATGCGGACTATGAGGTTACTGTGTATCCTACGAAAGCAGCACTGGACGGATTTGAGAGAGTTAAAGCTGATGAAGGACGATATGATGTTATTGTATGCGGTGGCGGCGATGGTACTCTTAATGAGATTGTCAGTGCTGTAGCAGGATATAGTACAGTTAAACCACCGATAGGTTATATTCCAAGTGGTTCTACTAATGATTTTGCCAGGAGTCTTGGAATACCGTCAGATAAGATCAGGGCTGCATGCAATATAATCAATGGTGAAAGCTTTCCATGCGATATAGGAATTGCCAATGACCATAAATATTTTAATTATGTGGCAGCTTTTGGTGCATTTACAGATGTTGCCTACGAAACACCACAGGATCTTAAGAATATGTTAGGTCATCAGGCGTATGTTATTGAAGGTGTTAAGAGATTATCTAATCTTAAGGCCTGCAGAATGAAGATTAAGAGCGATGAACTTAATGTGGAAGATTCATTTATATATGGAATGGTCAGCAATGCAAGTTCAATAGGCGGAATGAAAGGCCTTATAGCAGAAGAAGTTGATTATCAGGACGGAATGTTTGAAGTTACCCTTATAAGGGAAATTAAGAATCCTATGGATTTCCAGACAATAGTTAATGCTTTTATAACACAGAAGATAGATGACTGTGATATGGTATATACATTCAAGACCAAGGATATAACATTTGAGTCAAGAGAAGAAGTTAAATGGACACTTGACGGGGAATTTGGAGGCATACATAATAATGTCAACTTAAAAGTCTGCCAGAAAGCAGTGGATTTTATAGTTAAGAAAAGAAGGAAAAAAGAAGAAAAAGATTTATT
>ERZ1035001.412-NODE-412-length-23284-cov-8.294546_pt1 | contig 23284 bp, 15 predicted proteins | sample MGYA00520685_ERZ1035001 | MGnify/ENA primary metagenome ERZ1035001 (study PRJEB33766, sample SAMN09781749) | gut metagenome | biome: gut microbiome | host: Homo sapiens | place: Madagascar | study: EMG produced TPA metagenomics assembly of the PRJNA485056 data set... | reverse complement strand
TGAATGTTTTTCTTTTAATTTTTCAAGCAATTCTTTATCAATACCTGATGCGAATTTAGGATTAACAACTGTTGCATCAAATCCAAATTGTTTTTTTAGTTCTTCTTTAACTTCCTTAGCTAATTCCAAGAAATTGCCAAGTCCCAAAATTGCAACTTTTTCCCCTTGAGATTCTACTTTGAATTTGTTCAAGATTGAATAATCTGTGGTATCTTTTTCACCTGTTGAAATAAGAATTGCTGGAACTCTGATTGCTACTGGATGTTCAGTTTGATTTAAAGAATATTCCAACATTGCAAGATATTCTTCCTTTGTTGCAGGTGATAAATAGACAATATTAGGAATATTTGAAATTAGTGGAATATCAAAAGAGCAAAGATGAGTTGCATCCGCTCCAGATAAACCTCCCCAATATACAAGCATTGTTAATGGAGAATTATTTAGAGCCATATCTTGTGACATTTGGTCATATGTTCTTTGGATAAATGAACTCATCACACAAAAAATAGGTTTTGCTCCACTCTTTGCTAATCCTGAACAATATGCTACGGCGTGTTCTTCTGCAATTCCAACATCAGTATATTGATTCCCAAGAGATTCACGGTAATCCTTAGTAAATCCAAAAACTCCAGGAGTTGCCGCATTAACTGTAATTACAGTTTTATCTTCTTGTGATTTTTTAGAAATGAAGTCTTTTGTAATTGAATTGTAATCTTCAACAATTGAGGCTGAAGCATCATCTTTTTTATCCAACACTCCTGGTAAAACCCAGTGAAAAGCTTCTTTATTTTCTTCCGCAACTTTTAATCCATGACCTTTTTGCGTATGGATGTGTAAAACTACTGGATGATTTGTATCTTTAACTTTTTCAAATGCTTGAATTAGTTTTTCAATATTATTTCCCTCTTCTTCGTAATAATAATCAAATCCTAAAGTTTTGAAAAAGTTGTGTTCTGATTGACCATTAGTTTTTCGTAGTTCTTTTAGATTTGCATATAAGCCACCGTGATTTTCCGCAATAGACATATCATTATCATTCACTATAACAATGAAGTTGCTATCTAATGTAGCAGCATTATCCAAACCTTCAAGGGCTTCACCTCCAGATAAAGAACCATCGCCAATTAGTGCAATTACATTTCCCTTTTCCCCTTTTAAATCACGAGCTTTTGCAACCCCTAAAGCTAAACTTACGGAAGTTGAAGTGTGACCAATTTTGAATAAATCGTGTTCGCTTTCTTCTGGTGCGGTATAACCAGTGTATTTTAGGTAATTATCTGGATTTGTAAATCCTTCCTTTCTGCCTGTAAGAATTTTGTGAGGATAGCATTGGTGAGAAACATCAAATATAAATTTATCAACTGGTGAATTGAATACATAGTGCATCGCAATTGTTGCTTCAACTATCCCTAAATTTGGTCCCATGTGACCTCCAATGGTGTTAACTTTTTTGATAATTAACTCTCTCATTTCATTTGCTAAAGAGTTCATTTCGCTAATAGAAAGAGCTTTTACATCTTTTGGCGAATTAACTTTGTCTAAAATCATATGTTTGTAATCTCCATATTTATCTTTTTCAACTTTTTATAATTATATTTTACAACCTGATAGTTACTCTAAGTCAACCCCTTAATTTAAAATTTTTCATAAAAAATGAACAGATAAAATTATATCTGTCCATTTTCCATTTTGTCTGATGTAATTATTTGATGAAATTTGTTTTTATTACTTCTTCTTGTTTAGGAGGTAAGATTCCAGCTTTTGCTCCTGCTTCTTTACATTTAAGATGATAAATCATATTTCTAGCGACAAATCTCATATTTTGCAAACCTTCTTCATCTTTAAGAACATCTTCTGGAGTTGAACCATGAACCATATTCCAGTATCTTCCAGAAATTATTGGCATTTGATTAATTGCAAAATATTTATTCAATTGATCTAAAGTCGCAGTAGTACCAGCTCTTCTTGCACTTACAATTGATGTGCCAGGTTTATGAGTAAAGGTATCTTTTCCTGCTCTAGAACCAGCATAGAATGCTCTATCTAAAAATGGAGCAATTACTCCGCTAGCCGAAGCATAGTGAACAGGAGAACCAATTACAAGCCCATCACATTCTTTCATAACTTGTATAAATTCATTTACCTTATCATCCACTACACATTTTTTTAATTTATTGCAAGCTCCGCAAGCCCTGCAAGGTGCAATTGCATCTGTTCCAATATAAAATATTTCTGTTTCAATTCCTTCTTTTAGAAATTCCTTTTCCATTTCTTTTAATGCTGTATATGTACAACCTTCTTTATGAGGAGAACCATTTAATAATAATACTTTCATTCTTAGCTCCTTTTGATTTTATAACCTACTATTTTAGAGTATTACATTATGCTTTTTAGTCAAGTAGTTTAAAAGAAATTATATGTTATAATAATTGTGCATAAATAATAAAAGGAGTTTTATATGGAAAACAATGTTATTTTTACAAGAAGATCTATTAGACGTTTTTTGGATAAACCAGTTGAACAAGAAAAAATTGAAAGAATTTTAAAAGCCGGAATGCAAGCTCCATCTGCACATAATATGCAACCTTGGGAATTTGTAGTTGTTACAGATAAAGACAAAAGAGATGAAATTTCAACAATGAGTCCTTGGTCTGGTATGGTTGCGAAAGCTCCAGTTGCAATAGTAGTTGTTGGGCACCCAACAAGTGAAAAATCCGCAGAATTCCTTCCTCAAGATTTAGGTGCTTGTACCGAAAATATTTTATTACAGATTGCAAATGAAGGCCTTGGAGGTTGTTGGATGGGCTTTTATCCAAATGAAGAAAGAAGTTCAAGTTTAAAAAAATGCTTCAACATGCCAGAGGATAGAATTCCATTTTCTGTAATCGCATTAGGTTATAGTGAAGATAAAAATCACTTTGTTGATAGAGCGGATATGTCACGAGTTCACTATAATATGTGGTAGAAAATATGCAAAAAGAATTGCTGAAAGATTTATTTTTAAAAGATTCAACTCCTCTTGCTGGAAATGATATTCCTCAAGAGTTGTTGAACTCTTTTGACAATTTCATATTAGAAAAAGTTCCTCAATTGGGAGTTGTTCCTGAAGTATTAAATGTATATCAAAAATTTCAACCAATGAAGCAAGAAGCTCCTGACGAAATGAAGAATAAGTTGTTTATGACAATTAAAACCTTCGCATTAGATGTTGCAAGGAATGAAAAAGTTTTGGATAGCCTTGTTCTTTTTAGATTTTTGATAGTGAAAGCACCCCTTGTTGCACAAGATTATTTTTCTATTGCGGAAGAGTTACAAATTCTTGGGAATTCAGATTTAAGCAAATGTTTTTTGGATATTTATATTAAAAAAGAACAAAATAAACCTCTATTATTTTTAACCCTAGGGAATTTTAATAATTTTGTTAAATTAGATTTAAAAAAAGCTATTCAGTATTATGAAAAATACATTGAAATTGATGAAACAAAGCCCGTCGTTTACACAATTTTAGCAAATTTATATTCTAGACTTTATGGAGACGAAAGCTTAAAAGAACAAATTCTTTACTATGAAAAGGCTTATTCTTTGAAACCTACTGATAGATTGTCTTTACATGGTTTGGCATTTAATTATGAAAAATTGGGCAATAAAGATAAAGCGAATATTTATTACCAAAAACTTCTAGAAAATAATCCTACGGATACTGATTTTTATAATTATGGGTTATTTCTTATTTCTTGTGGAGATTTTATTCAAGGTCATAAATATTTAAAACATCGAAAATCTGCATTAAATACACTGTTGCCAATTGAAAAAAAATGGGATTTGGAAACAGATATTACGCAAAAAAAATTACTGGTACATTTTGAAGAAGGTTTTGGAGATACCTTTATGTATTGCCGATTTGTACCGTTATTGAAAAAATATGCTCAAAAAATTATTTTTGTTGTTCAAGATAAATTATTCGATTTGCTAAAAAATTCTACTATTATTTCTGAGGGTATTGATATAATCTCAGATTCTGAGGACTTAAATTCTTTAGATTATGATTATTGGATGGGAATTTTGGATTGTCCTTATGTTTTAAAAACGACGACTGAAAATGTTCCATATCCAGATAAATATTTGAATATTTCTAAATGTTTAGTAAATAACTATGCGAAGAATTATTTAAAGAATGATGACAAAATTAAAGTTGGATTTGCGTATCACGGAGATATGAGTGCAAATTATTTTGGAAGAGATTTGACTATTGATAAATTTAAAACCTTATTTGCTCTTTCAGGATTTGATTTTTATTCATTCCAATATGATGAAGATGAAAATTTTGAAGGAGTTGTGTCATTAGGAAAAACTTTTGATAATTTTACTGATACGGCAATGGCTTTAGAAAATATGGATTTAATTATTACAACAGATAATGTAATCTTAAATCTTGCGGGAGCATTGGGAATTAAAACATATGCTTTATTTAATAAGCAAACTAATTACCGCTGGTATAAATTAGCAGGAGAAAATGTTGGCTGGTATAATTCTTGCACTCCGATACAGGTTGAAAACCAAGGAGAATGGCAACCTGTTTTTGCAAAACTTGTAGAAATATTAGAAAAATATAAAAAAGAAAAGAGGTGAGCTATGGTTGATTTTAGAAAAGCGAATCAAGGAGATAGAGCATTTTATATAAATTCTGTTAAGGAATTTTATAATTCAGATGCCGTTTTACATTCTATTCCCATTGAAAATATTGAAAGAACCTTTGAGGTTGTAATGGGGAAATCACCTTTTGCAGAGATTTATATTATGGAACAAGAAGGGGTAAAAGTTGGCTATGCACTTTTAGCTAAAACATACTCTCAAGAGTCTGGTGGGGAAGTTATTTGGCTAGAAGAAATATATGTATTGCCTCAATTTCAGGGGCAAGGTATTGGTGGAAAATTTTTAGAATATTTAAAGTGTAGTTATGATGTTTCCAGACTAAGACTTGAATATACCCCAATAAATGACTTGGTATGCAAAATCTACAAAAAACACGGATTCCAATCCCTTGAATATAAACAAATGATTTGCGGTAGTTAATATTCCTGTTGACTTTTATATTTATTCAAGAACACGCAATAGATTTCTTTCAAACTTAATTATCTGATTTTGATGTTTTAGTTATATACATTCCAAAATCATTTGCAAAATTCAGAGAAGACAACGCTTATGATCCAGATTTTAATTTACATGATGCCATTAAGCTTTACGGAACTAATAAGGGTGTAAAAATTCAATTTATAGAAGAACGATTTTTAGATGCGTATGATAAATGTAAAGTAATGTGGGCATTTTCTACTAGTTTATATGCAAAAGCATCTGGTGTTTTATGGCATCCTGTAGTTTTGGATGATGAAACAGCTTTTGTTGGCATAAGTTATGCAAAATCCAACACAAAAGGAATATGTATAGGTTGTAGCCAATTATTTGATTCGACAGGAACTGGAATAAGATTAATATTGAAAAAATTAGATGATCCACAATATATAGGCAAAAATCCATATATGAAACGAGATGAAGCAAGAACAACCATTAGCAAATTGAGAGAAGAATACAACAAGTGTGACCCGGTTGCAAAATTAAGAAGAATTGTGATACATAAGACAACACCTTTCATCAATCAGGAAATTGCAGGTTTTACCGAAGCATTAGAGTGTATTGAAGATATTGAACTATTGCAAATTCAAGGATATTCCCCTTATAGAGCAATAAAGTATTTTATAAAAGAGGTAAAAGCTATTCCTAATAGTTTCCCTCTTGAACGTGAAACTACTATAAAATTATCCAATGACAGTTTCTTGCTATGGACACATGGTTGTGTTGTCGGAGATGATATAGGGAATTGCAGATATAATACATACTATAAAGGTGGGAGAGGAATTCCACTTCCGGTTTTAGTAAAAAGATTTTACGGAAAAGCTTCTGGAGATATCTTAGTAAAAGAAATTTTGATGTTAACTAAAATGAATTGGAATAGTGGTGACAATTTATACAAAAATATGCCCGTAACTCTTGATTTTGCCAAGACACTTTCCAGGATGTCTAAACAAAAAGAAGCACTATATTAGATGTTTTATGTAAATATCTTCCTCTGCTTTGTCATACATATGTGCAATAATCAAATTATATTAGGTTTGTTACACAACGATATATTGCGTATTTTCATGCTAATATAGAAGGAAAAGGGATTAAAATGAGTTTGAGTGCAAATGTAAATGAAAAAGCCAATTTGATTTGGGCAATAGCGGACAAATTAACAGGGGTCTATAAGCCTCACGAATATGGAAAAGTTATTTTACCTTTAACTGTAATAAGAAGATTTGACTGCATTTTAACAGATACAAAACAAGCAGTATTAGATAAGCATAATTCTATGGCTGAAGATTTTCCGATACGCGAACAATTTTTAAAGAAAACATCTGGTTATGAGTTTTATAATACAAGCAAATACACATTTGAAAGTTTATTAGATGATGCAAACAATATAGAAGCAAACTTCAAAAATTATTTAAACGGTTTTTCTGCAAATGTTAGACAAATTATAGATAAATTTGAGTTCAATAATGAAATAACAAAACTTGCAGATAAAAACTTACTTTACATAGTTATTCAAGAATTTACGACTCCAAAGGCAGATTTACACCCGAATAAAATTTCTAATCTCGAAATGGGTTATATCTTTGAAGAAATTATCCGTAGATTTTCAGAAGCACATAATGAAGATGCCGGACAGCACTATACTCCAAGAGAAGTTATTGAACTCATGGTAAATATCTTGTTTACTAATGATAATGACATTTTGACAAATAACGTAGCTAAAACCATTTATGACCCTGCTTGTGGTACTGGTGGTATGTTATCTGTTGCAGAAGATTATTTGAAAAAGTTAAACAGTTCTGCAACATTGTTACCGTTCGGACAGGAAATTAATGACGAAACCTTTGCTATTTGTAAAGCAGATATGCTTATTAAAGGAAATGATGCAGACAAAATCAGAAACGGCAATACTTTATCAGATGATAATTTTAAAGGTGAAACTTTTGATTATATCCTTTCAAATCCGCCATTTGGCAGAGAATGGAAGAACGATAAAAAAGCTGTTGAAGATGAAGCTAAATTAGGTGCGGGTGGCAGATTTGGTGCAGGGCTTCCGGCAGTTGGTGACGGTCAAATGCTATTCCTGCAAACTGCTATTGCAAAGATGAAAGACCGTTCACAAGGTGGAAGTAAAATTGCTATTATTCATAATGGCTCACCATTATTTACAGGTGATGCAGGCTCAGGTCCGTCTGAAATAAGAAAGTATATTCTTGAACACGATATGCTTGAAGCAATTATTGCTCTACCCAATGATATTTTCTACAATACGGGTATTGCAACATATATTTGGGTACTATCAAACAAGAAAGAAAAACGCAGAAAAGGTAAGGTTCAACTGATTAACGCAAACGGTATGTTTGAAAAACGTAGAAAATCACTTGGGAACAAGAGAAATGACATCCCAAAACATTATATTGATGAGATTACTCAAATTTATGCTGATTTTACAGAGAATGAAGTAAGTAAAATCTTTGATAATGAAGATTTTGGATATTCTAAGATTGTTGTTGAAAGACCTGAAAAAGACGAAAACGGTAATCCTGTATTAAAAGGTGGTAATCCTGTCCCTAATACAAACTTGCGTGATACTGAAAATGTACCGCTTAAAGAAGATATTGGCGAATATTTTAAGAGGGAAGTTTTACCATATGCACCAGATGCGTGGATAGAAGAAAAGAAAACAAAAGTTGGTTATGAAATACCTTTTACAAGATATTTTTATAAATATGTACCGCCAAAACCGTCAGAAGATATTATGGCAGAGATTAAGGAACTCGAAAAATCTCTTGACGGGGTGTTGGAAGGGATATTTAATGACTAAGATACAGGATTTGTCAAAAGGCGAAATAATAATCTATGAAAGCGAAGGGAAAAGTAATCTTGAGGTTATTCAACAAGATAATACTTTGTGGCTTAGTGCTGAAAAAATAGGCAAGTTATTTGGAAAAGATAGATCTATAATATCCAAAGACTCATTGCTAAAATATATAAAGAACAAGAGTTGGAAGAAAATTCAACCTGTGCATTTTTTGCACAAGTTCAAAAAGAAGGCAAAACAGATTGTTTTGAGTGTCTTGAATAGAGGAGGGGTAAATGTTTACAATAGAAGATTTAATTGAAAAAATATATGAACCAAAATCAAAAGAATTATTTAGGGATGTTTATACTTCTTATACACAAGGACAGTATAGAGCAACTGTTGTTATGTTATGGACGGTAGTAGTTTGTGATTTTATATATAAATTACAATACTTAAAAGACATTTATAACGATGCAACAGCAAGCGACATATTAGAAAAAATAGCAGATAAACAGAAAAAAAATCCTAAAAACCCAGAATGGGAGAATTTCCTTATTGATACAATTTTTGAAAGAACAAATTTTATAGATAAAATAGAAAAAGAGAATTTAAACTACTTGCAAAAACAGCGTAATTTATGTGCACATCCTATTATTACAAATGAAAATATTTTATTTAAACCAACAAAAGAACTAACACGTTCTCTAATAAGAATAGCATTAGATTCGGTACTGTTAAAATCAACATTATTATCAAAAAGGTATGTTGATACTATACTAGAAGATTTAGAAAAAAGAATAGATGACTTTTTCCCTTGGGATGATAATTTTGAGAGGTATTGTCAAAACAGGTATTTGAATCATTTAAATACAAATCAAATCTTGAATCTATTTAAATTGTTATGGAGAATGATTTTTTCTCCACATAATGATAGAGAAGAACAAAACTCTTTTGCTAATTTACAACTACTAAAATTTATATTCAAAAAATATAAATCACAATGTATTGACTATATGAGGCAAGATATCGAAGCATACTCATATGATAAATCTAATGAAAAAGCAAAGGACCATTTTAATGGCTTTATAATCGAAAATTGTAACATATATCAACATTTATCTGAACAAACAAAGGCTCTTTTTGAATCAGAACAAAGACAATTCCCTCAAGACATGCCATATTATTTTATTTCGCAAAAAACTTTTGAAGAATACTTAAGAGGGTTAAATGAAGAATTTAACAATCGTTTAGAAACTATCGAAAAACATTCAATTTGGCTTCCCGCAATTAATTTACGTAATCAAGCAAAAGAGAGAGAATTAGAAAATATGCTTTATAGCATGTATATTAATTGGTATGCAAGTAGTATTAACTATAATGAGGCAGATATATTATTTGATGAGTTAATAAAGAACAACCTTAAAGAATTTTCATTGGAACAAATTATAAAACTCATAAAACTTTCTTCAAAAAATAGTCAGACATATAATAGGGGGAAGGCAACACAAGACCATAAATATATTATCCAAAGATATCTTAAATTAGATGGTGATTATGATAATATTCATAATACCCCATTTGAAGATTTATATATTGAACTTGGAGGGATTCCATTCTAATGCGGCAAAGTGAAACAGTTAGAAAATATGATACATATGAAGATAGTGGGATTGAGTGGATTGGTAAAATTCCTCAAAACTGGAATGTAAGAAAATTATTTGGACTTTTAAAAAGCATAGGTAGTGGAACGACTCCAAAGGGCAATGATAGTTACTATGATGGAGATATTCCTTGGCTAAATACAGGGGATTTAACAGATTCTTATGTAAATATTATCGGTAAAACAGTAACCGATATTGCAATGACGGAATGTTCTGCTCTAAAATTGTTTGATAAAAATTCTGTGGTAATTGCAATGTATGGTGCAACAATAGGAAAATTAGGAATCATTACTTTTCCTACTACAACTAATCAAGCATGTTGTGTTATGTCTTGTAGTAAATCCCTTTATAATAAATATTTATTTTATGTCTTATATTCAGCACGGGATTATATTCTAACTTTATCATATGGTGCGGGGCAACCTAATATAAGCCAAGAAACAATGAAATCTTTCAAGTTATGCTGTCCCGATGTTGTTGAACAACAAAAGATTGCGGATTATTTGGATAAAAAGTGTGGGGAGATTGATAGGGTTATTGAAACGAAAAAATTGGTTATTGAAAAGTTAAAAGAGTACAAGCAGTCAATAATTACCGAAGCCGTAACAAAAGGTTTAGACAAATCCATTCCGCTAAAAGATAGTAACATAGAATGGATAGGCAAAATCCCTCAACATTGGGAAATCATAAAATTAAAGAAAACTATTAGTTTAATCGCAGATATTGACCACTATATGCCTGATACAACAGATACAGGTTATTCGTATCTCATGACAGGTGATTTGAAGGATATTGCAAGCAAAATTGATTTTGAAAATTGCAAACATATATCGGATAGTGATTATAAAGATTTATCTAAAAAAATACACCCTGTATTAGATGATGTTATCTTCGCAAGATATGCTACTATAGGAACGGTTTGTTATGTTGATATACAAAAGGATTTTCTTGTATCGTATTCTTGTCTTACTATAAGACCTAATTCAGAAAAATTATTTGGTAAATTTTTATATTATTACTTAATTTCAGATACATTTAAAATAGAAGTTTCACAATATATAAACTCAAACACTCAGTCTAATGTTGGATTAGACTCATTACAAAAAGTTTATATGGTTTTGCCAAATAAAACAGAACAACAACAAATTGCAGAATATCTCGATAAAAAATGTTCTGAAATAGATAAAGCGATAGCAGATAAGGAACAAATTATAGAAAAATTTACGGAATATAAGAAGTCACTAATTTATGAATGTGTAACAGGAAAGAAAAGAGTTTAAGAGGATAAATAAATGCAAGATACTTTATTAAAAGAAAGAAACTTTGAAGAGGCAATAGAGAATTACCTTATAACCGAAGGTGGTTATGAAAAAGGAATTCCCGAACATTTAAACAGAACTTCTGCATTAGATGAAGATACCTTTATCAATTTTATAAAAACTACTCAACCAACCGAATGGGAAAAACATACACGAAATTATCCTAACAATCCCGAACAGGCTCTTTTAAGAAGATTTCAAGAAGAAGTATCTGCTACAAATTTGTTGCAAGTTTTAAGACATGGTTTTAAAGATAGAGGTGTAAAGTTCTATCCATGTTATTTTAAACCCGAAACAACAATGAATCCCGAACATAACAAAAGATATTCTCAAAACATTCTGCATTGCACTCGTCAGATGAAATTTTCTTTGTTAGATGAAAGAAGTATTGATATTGTTCTTTTGCTTAATGGTATTCCTGTCGTATCTATGGAACTCAAAAATCAATTCACCGGACAAGATGTTTCAAACGCAATAAGTCAATATAAATTCGATAGAGCCACAAAAGACAAAATGTTTGAATTTAAGCAAAGAGTTTTAGTACATTTTGCAGTTGATTTGTATGACGTTTATATGACTACAAGATTACAGGGAGCAAGCACATATTTCTTGCCATTCAATCAAGGTTCAAATGGTGCAGGAAATGTAGGTGGTAAAGGGAACCCACAGATAGAAGATGATTATTTAACCTCATACCTTTGGAAAAGAGTTTTGAAAAAAGATTCATTAATGGAAATCTTGCAAAAATATATGCACCTTAAAGTTGAAGATATAAAAGACAAAGACGGCAAGATAACAGGCAAAAAAGAAACTATGATATTCCCTCGTTATCACCAATTAGATGTCGTAACTAAATTATTGGAAGATGTAAAAGAAAACGGTAGTGGCAAAAACTACTTAATTCAACATAGTGCTGGTAGTGGAAAATCAAACTCTATAGCTTGGCTTGCTCATAGATTACAAAGTTTACACGATAAAAATGACGAAGTTATTTTCAATTCTGTTATCGTTGTTACTGATAGAAAAATTCTTGATAGTCAATTACAAGATACAATTTATCAGTTCGACCATATTGACGGAGTTGTAAGACCAATAACAAAAGGCTCTGAAAGTTTAAAGACTGCTCTTAATGACGGTGCAAAAATTATTATTACAACTTTACAGAAATTCCCATACATCTATCAAGATGTTCAATCAACAGGAAAAAGATACGCAGTAATTGTAGATGAGGCACATTCTTCTCAATCGGGTACGGCTGCTAAAAAATTAAAAGTTGCATTAGGTAATACGGAAGAAGTGCTAGAACAATACGCAAGAGAGGAAGCCGAAGAAGAAAGCAAAATGGAAGATTACGAAGATAATTTGGTAAAAGAATTGTCAACTCATGGTATGCACAAAAATATATCTTTCTTTGCTTTTACTGCTACACCTAAGAATAAAACACTTCAATTATTTTGTGAAAAACAAGAAAACGGAACATATAGACCGTTTCATATTTATTCAATGCGACAGGCTATTGAAGAAGGGTTTATTTTAGATGTTCTTCAAAATTATACGACATATAGACAATATTATAAAATAGCAAAGAAAATTGAAGGCGATCCGGAATATGATAAAGCGAAAGGTGCAAGAGCCGTTTCAAGATTTGAAAGTTTACACCCTCATAATATTGCTCAAAAAACTGCGATTATAATTGAACACTTTAGAGATGTTACCAAAAATAAAATAGACGGCAAAGCAAAGGCTATGGTAGTTACTGCATCAAGATTACACGCCGTAAGATATTTATTTGAGTTTAGAAGATACATACAAGAACACAACTATACTGATTTGGATGTATTAGTAGCATTTTCGGGAAGTCTTGAAGATAATGGGCAGGAATGGACTGAAGAAAAAATCAATAAAACAAAAGACGGTGAAGTTATTAAGGAAAACCAACTCAAAAAATACTTCCATGATGAGTTTGATATGCTTATTGTTGCAGAAAAATATCAAACTGGATTTGACGAGCCACTACTTCATACAATGTTTGTTGATAAAAAATTAAATAGTGTAAAAGCAGTTCAAACATTATCAAGACTTAATAGAACAACAAGAGGCAAAGAAGATACTTTTGTTCTTGACTTTGCTAACACACAGGAAGAAATACAAAGAGCTTTTCAACCGTTCTATGAGGCAACTGTTCTTGAAGATGAAACTGATCCAAACTTGATTTATACACTTAAACGACAATTAGACGATTTTCATGTATATCAAGAAAGAGAAGTTGAAGAATTTGCAAAAAAATTCTATCAAAAAACGATTCCTACATTAAGCATACTTTCACCGATATTAAAGCCTGCGGTTGAAAGATATGAGGCATTAGAAGATAAACAAAAAGACGAATTTAAGTCATTGATACATGGGTTTAACAGGTCTTATTCTTTTATCACGCAAATATGCAGAATGTTTGATAAAGACATGCAAAAACTATATGTCTTTACCAAATACTTGACTAAATTATTACCTAAAAATAATTCTGAAAAAATTAATTTAGAAGATGCGTTATTGCTTGAATATTACAAACTTCAAAAAACAGCTGAAGGTAATATAACATTAGAAAAAACTGAAGGTGTTGTTCCTGGAATAAAAGGTGGTGCCGGATCGGGTAGTAAAGAAAAAGAAAAAGGAAGTCTGTCTGAAATACTTGATAAATTCAACAAGAAATTCGGTACAACCTTTACTGAACAAGATAAAGTTCTTGCACAATTAAAAGCTGATATGATGAAGAATGAGCAAATGGCTAATTCTGCCAAATCAGGTGATAAAACTGCATTTAAAACACTTTATGATAAACAATTCAACGATATTGCTATTAATCGTTATGAAGAAAACGACAGCTTCTTTAAAGGTTTATTTGAAAACGCAGATAAACTTAAATTTATAAAAGAATTGTTATTGGCAGATGTTTATAACGAATTAAGAAACAAGGGAATATAAAAATGTATAAACCACCATTTGAAATTGCATCAAAAATAATTGAACTTATCTCCAACATTTCGGGAAAAATTGGAGAAATTAATTATCTTCAAAATAACCCCTATCATATGCAATTGCGAAAAGAAAACTGATTTAAAACTATTCATTCTTCGCTTGCTATTGAAAACAACAGTTTGAGCCTAAAGCAAATTACAGCAATAAGTGAAGGTAAACACGTACTTGGAAATCCTAATGAGATTAAGGAAGTAAAGAATTTTATTCAAGCTTATGATTAGCTTTTATCACTTAATCCATATAACGAAAAGGTTTTATTAATGGTGAAGTGTGCCGATTGATATTGTTCCGATAAATTTAAAAACTTTAGGTAAATACATTCCACTATTGTACAAATCTAAAAATATTGAATCGGCTTCTTTTTTAGTTGTGAATTTCTTTCTGTAATTCAATAATGCTTTTACAATATCTAATCTTGCAAGTGAAGTTACACATATTCAAATGGCTAAGAAAGTACTCAGTGGAAGTCTACTTATCTACAAGAGCAAAGAACAAGTAGTCATAGCTTTCTTAAAAGAGCTATTTCCAGTGTCTCAAGATGTAAAAGGAGGTAAAAATGTCTAATCAACTTTATAATTCTATTAAAGAAGGTGGTTTTGTTATGGCTCCATATTCCTTAATCAGAACATTAGGTGCTACTGGAACTATAATCCTTTGTGAGCTTATTGCTGAATATAATTACGCTCTCAAAAAAGGTGTCAACTATAATGATAGTATTCTCGTTGGTTTGGTAAGGTTAAGAACAATTTTTTGCCTTGATGAACCAGAAGTAGATTTAATATTAGCAGGACTTGAAGAATACGAGTTAATAAGAATATATAGTACAAAAATTCAAAATATTAAATTCATTACTCTTGACATTGAAAATATAAAAACCTTTCAAAAAGAGGCATTACTTGGTAAATATGCTGGAGCTTGGGATAATGGTTTAATAGAAAGCTTAAATCCACCATTCGGTTACTCTGATGGATATCGTAATTCAACAGTTAACATAAAAAATCTAATTGATATACTGTATTCATTAGAAGCAGTGCCTACTATTTACTATGAATTATTGCATGATGAAATAATCAAATATGAAAATAATATTTGTCCCAATGCTTTTGATAAGTTAAAAATAGAAAATTTTACTCGTAAGAATTATAAAACTAATAAAGCAAAGGAACTTGTTGATGAACTAACTTCAATAATTAGACATATTGTGAATAAGTATTCTGAGAATTAGCCATATAAGAGAATTTTGTAGTATTTTTAGCAGTTATCAAGTTTATATTGGTAGCTGCTATTTTTCACCAATTCAACACTGTTCAGACGAGTTTTAAGAAATTGTATGGGGGGAAAAAATAATGTAAACACGCTCAAATAGGTCTGCAAATTCGCGTCAGTGGCCTCTCTGCGAGCAAATTAAATAGATACTGTTTTACAAAATCTTTTCGTATGTTTCATTAAGTTGATACTTACGTTGTTTCCCTTCTCCAATAGAAATTAGAAAACCAATGTTAACCCAATTTGTAGCAAGTTGTCTTGCTGTACGAGGAGCAAATTTGAAAAAATCTGCTATATCTTTAGAGGTTACATATTTTTGCGTTTCAAACAAGTTGAGTATTTGACGTTGTTTAGTATCAAGTTCACGCAGTATTTTAATTTCATCTTTGGAATTTTCTTGTTCTTTAGCCTTGCTATATACAGATTTAAAGGCAATTGCCATTCCCTTTACAAAGTATTCAACCCACTTTGTAATATCTGCTTCTGCTCTACCTAAATAATAATTGTGAGAATCTCCGATTGTTATAGCTTCATAATAACCCTGTAAATCCTTAGCATAATATTCTTCAAGGGAATAAATTCCTTTTAAATCATATCCATTCTTGTGTAATGCAAGAGTCGTTAAAAGTCTTGCAGTTCTACCATTGCCATCAAAGTATGGGTGAATAGTTACAAATTGATAATGAATAATACTGGCAACAATTGGAATAGGAATATCTTTTGCTGTGTTTATCCAAGCGACAAACTCTTTCATTAGTTCTTTAACATCTTTTGCTTCCGGTGGCATATAAACAATAGTGCCGGTTGCAGAATCAGTAATAACATTTTGACCTTCTCGGTATTCATAATTTTTAACTTTTACACTACCACCACCTGTTACAAGGGCATGAATATGTTTAATATTATCTTCTGTTATTGAAGATTGGCTTTTAGCAAGTTTTTCTATATAATCAAGAGCAACATAATACCCCTTAATTTCTTTTTCATCTCTTACTCTACCCGTATTAGAAATAACTTTTTTATTACCAATAAGCTCTTTCACATCTTCTTTGGAAAGCCTATTTCCTTCTATTTGGGTAGAGTAATGAATAGTAAAGAGTTTTGCTGTTTCACGCAAAGAATTCAACAATTTGGGATTTATAGGTAAACTCTTTATCCCTTCTTTAACCCTCTCTATTTCAAGAAGATTATTAACAATTGTGGTGTTTATCTGATATTTAGGTTCAAATTTTGCCATAAAGGAGCCTCATTTATGCCACTATTTTGCCACAATCGTGCCAGAAAGTCAATTTAAACTTCGTTAGCTTGGTTTTCCCTCTGGTATAAATTTCTGTTTTAAAAGCAAATATAATTGCCGTAGTTCTGTTTTGGAATAGTTTGTTTTTAGACCTTAAAAAGGGAAATAAGTTCATTTCTCAAAGAAAACTACCGGAAAATTATTTTGGTCAGAAATGTAAAAACATACTTGTTTTTAATGGTTGATTTAAGAATTTTTAGGACTTTTTCTTGCTTGTCCTTAATATGCGAAAAATCGTTTAATGTAAGAGTAGATTTTTCAGGTTCTCCTAAAAGTATAGAGGTTATCTTTTCAACCGTATTGCAATTCGGAGAATCAAAGATTTTCAACATATTTGAATTAATTGAAATATTATTTCGTTTAGGAATTAGATTTTTGAAATAAAGACTGTCCAGTAACCTATCTTTTTCTCCGTATCTGATTCCAAGATAAAATCTACAAAAATTATCTATCCCGTAACCATATAAACAACTGTCAAATTGTGTAAAAACTTTGTTCAATTCTTTAACAAGGGCATAAGTAAAAATAGCCATTTCCTTGTCGTTCATATTAAAGATTTTCTGAATTAAACAAAGACGTTTTTCAACAGGAGTTTGGATTGGTTTAATCTCTGCTTTAAGTTTCTTGATTACAGCTTTCAAATCTTTTACAAAAGCTTTCTTTTCTTTGATTGTTTCAATTTCCAAACACCCATCGGAATCAAAGTTAAAATTGCTTTTCTTAACCCTGAATTTTTCCAAGAAAGAATCAAAGAAACTGTCGAAGTTGTAGAAATTGTAGTCAATCTGACAGCAAAGCTTGTCCAAGTAGTCCAATAATAAACGTTTTTCAAAATTATTCATAACAAATTACCTCTATTGCATCTACAGATTAACGCATCTGGATAATTTGTCAGGGCCTATGGATGAATTTTGTTACATTGGGACGCAAAGGAAAAATAATACTAAAGATGCTGAAAAATAATGGTAAGAGAGGTTCAATTAGAAAACGGTTATACTTGTATGGCAATTTCTAATGAGAAAAATCCAAATCAAGCAATATCAATGAATAAAGATGAATTTCTAAAATCACTTATTTAAAATGGGAAACAAGTATCTGAATAGTTTATTTATTTCCAACTAATAAGATTGGTAAATTATATTTTTTAGCAAAAGAAATAAAGTCAGGTGTAACATCATCCATACTGTTTTCTTTTACAACAAGTCCTTGTATTTTAGGGTTAGTTACAACAAATTCTATATGAGTTTTGCCTAAAAATAACTCATCTGTACTTTCTTGAATTGCTTTTACAATTACAGAAGTCGGATAAACATTACCATTCACTTCAATTTCTGGTTTTGTTTCTAATTGTGATATAAAATTTTTGTTATAAATAATTCGAGAAAGCTCTTGATAGTCAGCTTCGGGAATCTTCACTCCATGGGACTGTGCAGATATCATAAATCTTTGTTTTAAAAAGTTTCTTTGAGGATTATCTGCAAATAGCAATTCGACAAATTTATCAACTCCTTTTTCGTAACCGCTACTCAAATTGTTCGGAGAAGCAATTGCAATACTTGAAATTGGAGTATCCGTAACAAAGCCATATTTTCTGTACTGATAAGTACGAGTTCTGTTCATTTTTATCATACTTATAGACCATACATTATTGTCATTTGTTGTTGATTCCATGCCCAATTTTGCACTTTCCAAATTCCCAAGTAAATTATCCTCGGCAACCATGTGAACAGTAAGTCTTAAATTATCTTTTGTACTACCATTCATACCATATTGACCCAAATCCATATCAGACGGAATATTTTCATCTGTTAAATTCAATACTCTAACTCCATATTTTTCATCCATTGGAATCTTACTTGGATTTAAAATTTTAGAGTTCATTACAATATTTGTTTTGGCATATATTTTATTATATGCAGCATCAAGATTTTTTAATTTTTCATCAAATACCCGACTGGCATGTTCAATAGTCTTGTCTTCTTTTATATTTAAAACATTCGGATTATATTGGAATTCCGGGTTAATACTAAATAAATCGGCTTTAGACATTATTTTAGCAATCTTATAGTCATCAGGAGAACGGAACAGAGCTGCAACTTTATTTGCATTCCATTCATTTCTGTTATATCTTGCAAACCAATCGTGATTTTTTATAATATTCAAGATTCTTTCTTTAACAGTTGCTGGTAATTTAAATTGAGCCATAATACCGGATGCAATTTCAGCACTATCAATTTCGTGCCCCGTATCAGGTGTTTCAGGGTTAATAAATTTCTTGCCAAAATCGTGTAATAATATTGAAAATTTTAGTATTGTACGATCTTTATCAGATAAGGTATTATATTCAGGATCATTCATTGCTTTTTTCAATACTTCCATCGTGTGAACATCAACAGAGTATGCGTGAGTTTTATGTTGTTGCTTACCAACAGTTAACATTACATCAGGTAAACCTATCATTATACCATTTAAAATGTTATCTAATTCAGCATCTCCTGTTTTGAATTCATTTTCATATATAAATTTATTGTATTCATATTCAATTTTTGTTGAAGCCGATTTCATTTTATCAGTAAATTGATTAAATCCTGCTATTTCTTCATTTACCGTTTTTACCGCAAGGGGAGTTGGCAAATTGCCAACATCACTATTTTCAACGAGTTGTGCGAATTCTTTTGTTTGTGTTTGTAGAGTTTTGATATCTTCTATATTTAATTCAGGGTAATCTTTTACAAGTTCAGCCATTTGTGTTTCATTTAATTGTGATAATTGAGTACATTTTTTCAAAATTGTTTCAATATTATTTTCTTTATAAAGTTGTAAATTATTTTCATTAACACCTTTTAATATTGTAGATAATTCACCTATGATATTTTTATAACCCTCATTTGATAATTGTTCTACTGGCTGATTAATTCGTTTAACTCTTGGATTAGAATTAAAACCATTTTCACCTAAATCAATGTTATGGAATCGCAAAACACTTGCTTGTTCTTCAGGTGATAAGTCTGCCAAAATTTCTCTGATATTAGCAATAAATTCATTTCTGCTATATTGAAGTGGTAACCCCTCTTTTCCATATTGAGTAAAATCAAATTCGGATATTTTCGTTTCAATGTTATTCAGACCAGTTTCTGGATTTCTTCCTCTATTTGTAATAAAATTGTCCAAAAATTCTTGTCTTTGAGTTTGATTTGTTCTGATATTTTTGGATGCGAGATTAATATCTGTTAGCAATTTTTGTGTTAGAAGTTCAATATCACCTGAAACAGGATTCCCGTTTGCATCTTTTGTATCTATAACTTTGTCTTGTATTAGTTTTATTGCATCTTTAGGGGCATAAGAAATTTTATTTAATAAATTAACTTTTTGCCCTGTACTAAGTCTATCTATTGTTATGTCACCTTTGTATAATTTGGCAAGTGTAACCATTTCTTTTAATGAAAATCCATAATCTGCTTTTAGAATATATAATTGTATATTCTTGTTAAATTTATCAATATCAAATTTATTTGTTTTTGGGTCTCTCGAACCTGCAATTATGTTACCCAAAAAATCTGCATCCAAATCATATTGTTTTCCATTTTCAAGTGTTATTGGATTTTTTAATAATTTCATTGTTGTGTTGATAGCAGTTTCATCATAATCTAATAATTTAAATCCAAGTATTACTTGAGATATATTCGCATCTGATTCAGGAGTAATTGCTTTTTCCTCTACCATTCTATTTATGACATTAATTACATTTTCATCAAAATTAAATGTCATTGGTCTTACCCCGATTTTTCCTCTATTACTCTTAAATGCAGCAATTTCCATAAATGTTGCAACAGTTTTTGGCGGTAATTTAGCTTCAAATAAGAGTTTGTCTGCCCAATTTAACATTACTTGTTGTTTTGCTTTTATTTCTTCTGGTGTAAATCCTGAAATATTATCCACAATTTTTGATTTATAAGCGACTAACTGTATTTCACGTGCTGGAATATTATTATCTGTACATTTTTTACAAAAATCTAATATATTTGTATTTAAATCCGTAACTACATTATTCCTCATAACACTTTGAATCGATAGAGATTGTGCAATAGATTCAATTGCATCAATTGCACTATATCCTTTATTTTGCATTAAATCTGTGATTGTATCAAAAATTTGTTGCCTTTGAGGATTTACGGATTCAACAGATACATCTTTACCTGGCATAACTTTTGAATACCTAATCAACAACAATAAATCATCAGCTTTGTATTTATGACCGTTATTTTGAATAAGATTCAATATAAAATCATCAATTTTGCCGTTAGTTTTTGCAACTTCAATCAATTTATAAGCTTGAACTGTTGTATATCCATTATCTAATAGATATTTCCCTACATCACGCAATTTTGTAGTTTGTGTTGCAGCTTCTTCAGGAGTTAAACCTTTGACAGGTTGAGGTGTAACTTTTGTTGCTGCAACAAAGCGGCCCATTCCTGATGGAGATACACCGTATTCAAGTAATCTGAATGCCATACTATAACCCTGTTGATCAAAAGTTCTGTCTTTGTGGAAAGACGTCAACATGGGAATCAAGTCTGCAAGTTTTATGTTTGGATTTTTCTCAAGGGCTTTTTTAATATGGTCTTTTACATTTGGAGTCCATAATTTCAACTCACCAATAGCTCCACTTAATAATCTTCTATTTGATAATTCGTCAGGGAATAATAATGGAATTTCTAAAGCATGTGTTCTTTGTTGTTTACCATCTTCTGCGGTATTTACTCTTGAAGATAACACCATATTTGTTATTGTATCATTATCTAATCCTAATTCTTTATATCTATCTACTATTAATTTCATATTAGAATCAAAGCCATTAGGAGTATTTACAGCTGCAAAATACATTGGGATATCTTCAGGAGAAGTATTATGTTCAAATAATTCTTTCAATGCATTTTGTTTTTCAACATTTATAGTTCCGTCAGGATTTGAAATTGTTTCTAATAGCAATATTAAATGTTTATCTTCAATTCCTTTATTTTTTAAATCTTTTACAATGTCAAGTTTTGTACGGTCAATTTCGCAAGTTTGAATATCTTTAAACAATTTTTGATATAATACTTGATTTGTATTACCTCCGAGAACTTGGTTAATTTCTTTTATGTTATTAAGTATTCTTTCAGAAACAATTGTTCCATCTTTACCCTGTGCATATTTTAATATTAAAGGATATGCTTTTCCCATAGGTATACCATCATTTTTCTTTAGATCAAGAATTGCATTAAATATTACAACTTTATCATTTGCACCTTCTCGCCAATATGCACCATACTTACCTATATCACTATTAAATTCTATTAAATCTTCTTTTGTTAATGTTCCATCTTCGATTTTTTCTTTTATATGTGATGCAAGTTCTGGATTATTTAATATTCTCTGATATCCTAATAATTTACATTCAGGGATATTAAATTTTTTAGAAATATAATCGGTAAATTCAGTATTTGTCGTTCCTTTTAATTTTTCATATGAAATCTCACCAGATATTTTTTCATATATATTTCTCACATAATCTTCAATTGGCAAGCCTTCTTGCTCTATATTTTTTAAATTTTCAAGAAATTTTGTAATAAAGTGTTTTCTTCCAACTAATATTTTACCTAGTTGTTCTTTGTTTTCAATTCCGCTATTATTAACTATTTCAATTAGTTTCTCATCTGGGAAATCTACAACTTTTTGCAAGGACGAGATTAATTCCTCTTTTGATGCTTTTCTCATTTCCATAGCATTTTTTGAACCTTTAACTAATCCTTGCGGAACATCAAATGCAGCTACCAGTTGAGAAACAGTATTTTGACCTTCCAAAAATCCATTTCTCATTCTTTGCAAATTAATAGATGAGTTGTTACTTATAAGTACAGGATTATTACCTTTAGAAACCACGGCTATGTTATCAACATTCCCTAATAATGCATCCATACCATAGATCTTAACAATTGCATCTTTACTTTTTTGAAAACCGCCTTTATTGAATATACTCTTGGACATAACTGCAAAGCCGCTATCTGTTTCTACAACAACTTTTTCTTTTTGGAAACAACCCATTACTTGACAATATAATTCATCTGCTAATAATTCTTCTTGGCATAGTGCTTTAGATGGCTTTGGTACTAATGTATAAATACTTTCACCATCTGTAACGCAGTATCCACCATTATTCCCGACATTACCTTTATAAGCTTGAAAAACCCGTTCTTCTCCATTAATTTTTAATGTTACATCTTCCCCACTACTTGTCTTTTTTAATCTTGTAATGGTATTTGTAATAATTGTACGGATTTCTTCTGAGTTTTGATTCAAAGGAGCATCTGTTGGCTTGTATTGCATCCTTATATCAGGTCTTTTGGGATCAGATGACCATTCGCTATATTTTTTCAAATATTCTTGCATCAATTGCATTTTTTCTTCACTATTTGGGAGCTTCTTTATCTCATCACGAATAGCAACAAAAGCTTCTCTTGTTGTGGCATTCCCTATTTTATCTTGTAGTGATTGTTCAACTGGATTTGATTGAATGGATTTTTTAATTTGAACTTTTGTTTCATTTTGACCAACTTCGTTAGATGCAACCATACTATTTGCAGCCATATCCATCAACATAAGGTTATTACAATACGCAACAATTTCTTCTGGCGTGTGTGCAACTTTTCTATTTCCGTTTGGCATTGTGACTTCATAAACTTCTCTGCCATTTACTTCTGCTTTTTGAACTTTTACATTGCTAAGCATTTCACAT
>ERZ1035001.411-NODE-411-length-23328-cov-5.747261_pt1 | contig 23328 bp, 14 predicted proteins | sample MGYA00520685_ERZ1035001 | MGnify/ENA primary metagenome ERZ1035001 (study PRJEB33766, sample SAMN09781749) | gut metagenome | biome: gut microbiome | host: Homo sapiens | place: Madagascar | study: EMG produced TPA metagenomics assembly of the PRJNA485056 data set... | reverse complement strand
ATCGTGTTTATTGGATTTGACTACGGTACGGCAAACTGCTCGGTTGCGATTATGCAAAACGGGCAGCCACGGCTCCTGAAAATGGAAAAAGAGAGCACGATGCTGCCGTCAATGCTCTGCGCACCGACGCGTGAAGCGGTGAGCGAATGGCTGTTCCGCCACCATCAGGTTCCGGCTTCGGCGGCGGAAACCCAGGCGCTGTTACGCCGTGCCGTCAGCTTCAACCGCGAGGAAGATATCGACGTTACGCCGTCCAGCGTGCAGTTCGGCCTCTCCTCGCTCGGACACTACATTGAAGACCCGGAAGAGGTCTATTTCGTTAAGTCGCCAAAATCCTTTCTCGGCGCCAGCGGCCTGAAGCCGCAGCAGGTCGCGCTGTTCGAAGACCTGGTGTGTGCGATGATGCTGCACATCCGCAACCAGGCGCAGACGCAGGTCCCAGAGGCGATTACCCAGGCGGTGATTGGCCGACCAATTAACTTCCAGGGGCTGGGCGGCGACGAGGCCAACCAGCAGGCGCAGGGGATCCTGGAACGCGCGGCGCACCGCGCAGGCTTCCGCGACGTGGTATTCCAGTATGAACCCGTTGCCGCAGGGCTGGACTTCGAAGCCACGCTGACGGAAGAGAAGCGCGTATTAGTCGTGGACATCGGCGGGGGCACGACGGACTGCTCGCTGCTGCTGATGGGCCCCCAGTGGCATAACCGTCGCGATCGTGAAAACAGCCTGCTGGGACACAGCGGCTGCCGCGTAGGCGGGAACGATCTTGACATCGCCCTGGCATTCAAGAGCCTGATGCCGCTGCTCGGCATGGGCGGGCAAACGGAAAAAGGCATCGCGCTGCCGATCCTGCCGTGGTGGAACGCGATTGCCATCAACGACGTGCCGGCACAGAGTGATTTTTACAGCACCGCCAACGGCCGCTTCCTTAACGATCTGGTGCGTGATGCCCAGGATGGCGAAAAAGTCGCCCTGCTCTATAAAGTGTGGCGTCAGCGCCTCAGCTACCGCGTGGTGCGTACGGCTGAAGAGAGCAAAATCGCCCTTTCCGACCGCGCTGAGCATGCGGTCTCCCTGCCGTTTATCAGTGACGAACTGGCCACCGCCATTTCGCAGGACGGGCTGGAGACGGCGCTTGCCCAGCCGCTACAGCGCATTCTGGAACAGGTGCAGCTCGCGCTGGAGAACAGCAACGAGAAGCCGGATGTGATTTACCTGACCGGCGGTAGCGCCCGTTCGCCGCTGATCAAGAAAGCGCTGGCCGAACAGCTGCCGGGTATTCCGATTGCAGGTGGCGATGACTTTGGTTCCGTTACCGCTGGTCTGGCACGCTGGGCGCAGGTGATGTTTAGCTAGTGCGGTTGTGCCGGGTGGCGGCTTCGCCTTACCCGGCCTTCAAAACGTGTGTTGTTGTGGTGCGGTCTGGTGCCCTCTCCCACAAAACACCAAAAACGGCAACTTCCGTTGCCGTTCGCATTTACCTTGTAGGCCGGGTAAGCTAAGCGTCACCCGGCAACACTCAGACAATTCCCGACAGTCTTCCATATTTCCTCCATTTTTCCGCTGTGTTGCCTGACTAAACTAGTATCATTCCCCGAAGTATTCAGGATGAGAACGTATAACGATGAAAGGCAGTAACAAATCCCGCTGGGCAATCGCCGCTGGCATCATTGTGGTGGCCCTTGCCGCCGCCTGGTACTGGCACAGCCAATCCGCGAACTCCGCCGCACCTGCCGGTGCCACCAGCCAGGCTCAGCGCCCCACGGGCGGAGGGCGTCATGGAATGCGCGGCGGCGCCCTGGCGCCGGTTCAGGCGGCGACGGCGGTGAATAAAGCCGTTCCTCGCTATCTCACCGGTCTCGGGACCATTACCGCCGCCAACACCGCCACGGTGCGCAGCCGCGTCGACGGCCAGCTCATCGCGATCCACTTCCAGGAAGGTCAGCAGGTTAAGGCTGGTGACCTGCTGGCGGAAATCGACCCGAGCCAGTTTAAGGTCGCCCTCGCCCAGGCGCAGGGACAGCTCGCGAAAGACAACGCGACCCTCGCCAACGCCCGGCGCGATTTAGCCCGCTACCAGCAACTGGTGAAAACGAATCTGGTGTCCCGTCAGGAGCTGGATACCCAGCAGTCGCTGGTCAGTGAAACGCAGGGCACGATCAAAGCGGACGAAGCCGCCGTGGCCAGCGCCCAGTTGCAGCTGGACTGGAGCCGCATCACCGCGCCGATTGACGGACGCGTCGGCCTGAAGCAGGTCGATATCGGCAACCAAATCTCCAGCGGCGACACCACGGGCATCGTGGTGATCACCCAGACCCACCCGATTGATTTAGTCTTTACCCTGCCGGAAAGCGATATCGCGACCGTCATGCAGGCGCAAAAAGCCGGTAAAGGCCTGGTAGTGGAAGCCTGGGACCGCACCAACAAGCAGAAATTGAGTGAAGGGTCTCTGCTCAGTCTGGATAACCAGATCGACACCACCACCGGCACCATCAAGCTGAAGGCGCGCTTTAATAACCAGGACGATGCCCTCTTCCCGAACCAGTTCGTCAATGCGCGCATGCTGGTCGCGACCGAAGAGAACGCGGTGGTGATCCCCACCGCTGCACTGCAGATGGGTAATGAAGGTAACTTTGTCTGGGTGCTTAACAGCGACAATAAAGTCAGCAAGCACCTGGTTAAAACCGGAATTCAGGACAGCCAGACGGTGGTCATCAGCGCCGGGCTTTCCGCAGGTGACCGCGTGGTCACCGACGGCATTGACCGTCTGACCGAAGGGGCCAAAGTGGAAGTGGTTGAACCGGCGAAACAGGGAGCGACCTCCTGATGCAGGTGCTGCCGCCGGGCTCTACAGGTGGGCCGTCACGCCTGTTTATCCTCCGTCCTGTCGCCACCACGCTGCTGATGGTGGCGATCCTGCTCGCCGGGATTATCGGCTATCGCTTCCTGCCCGTCTCGGCGCTGCCGGAGGTGGATTACCCAACCATTCAGGTTGTCACTCTCTATCCCGGGGCCAGCCCGGACGTGGTGACGTCCGCCATTACCGCCCCGCTGGAGCGCCAGTTCGGCCAGATGTCGGGGCTAAAACAGATGTCCTCCCAGAGTTCTGGCGGGGCATCCGTGGTGACGCTGCAGTTCCAGCTGACGCTGTCGCTGGACGTCGCCGAGCAGGAGGTGCAGGCCGCCATCAACGCCGCTACCAACCTGCTGCCGTCAGACCTGCCTAACCCACCGGTCTACAGCAAGGTGAACCCGGCGGATCCGCCGATCATGACGCTTGCCGTCACCTCCTCCGCCATGCCGATGACCCAGGTCGAAGACATGGTCGAAACGCGCGTGGCGCAGAAAATTTCTCAGGTGTCCGGCGTTGGCCTCGTCACCCTCGCGGGCGGCCAGCGCCCGGCGGTGCGCGTCAAGCTGAACGCGCAGGCCATCGCCGCGCTGGGGCTCACCAGCGAAACCATCCGCAGCGCCATCAGCAACGCGAACGTCAACTCGGCGAAGGGCTCGCTGGACGGCCCAACCCGCGCCGTGACGCTCTCCGCCAACGACCAGATGCAGTCCGCCGACGAATATCGTCAGCTGATTATCGCCTACCAGAACGGCGCGCCAGTGCGTCTGGGCGACGTGGCGACCGTAGAACAAGGCGCGGAGAACAGCTGGCTGGGGGCCTGGGCCAACAAACAGCAGGCGATCGTGATGAACGTGCAGCGCCAGCCGGGTGCCAACATCATCGAAACCGCCGACAGCATCCGCACCATGCTGCCGCAGCTGATCGAAAGCCTGCCGAAATCGGTCAGCGTGAAGGTGCTATCTGACCGTACCACCAACATTCGCGCGTCGGTCACCGACACCCAGTTCGAGCTGATGCTGGCGATTGCGCTGGTGGTGATGATCATTTATCTGTTCCTGCGTAACGTCCCGGCGACCATCATCCCTGCCGTCGCCGTGCCGCTCTCGCTGGTCGGCACCTTTGCGGTGATGGTGTTCCTCGATTTTTCGATTAACAACCTGACGCTGATGGCGCTCACCATCGCCACCGGGTTCGTGGTGGATGACGCTATCGTCGTTATTGAGAACATCTCGCGCTATATCGAGAAAGGCGAAAAACCGCTGGCCGCGGCGCTGAAAGGCGCGGGCGAGATCGGCTTTACCATTATCTCGCTGACCTTCTCGCTGATTGCGGTGCTGATCCCGCTGCTGTTTATGGGCGATATCGTCGGGCGGCTGTTCCGCGAGTTTGCCGTGACGCTGGCGGTCGCCATTCTGATCTCCGCGGTTGTGTCGCTGACCCTGACGCCGATGATGTGCGCCCGCATGCTGAGCCACGAGTCCCTGCGCAAGCAAAACCGCTTCTCGCGCGCCTCCGAGCGCATGTTCGAGCGGATTATTGCAGCCTACGGTCGCGTGCTGGCGAAAGTCCTCAACCACCCGTGGGCGACGCTCGGCGTGGCGCTCGGCACGCTGGCGCTCAGCGTGATGCTGTGGATTTTCATTCCGAAAGGCTTCTTCCCCATCCAGGACAACGGCATTATTCAGGGCACGCTTCAGGCGCCGCAGTCGGTCTCCTTCGCCAATATGGCCCAGCGCCAGCAGCAGGTGTCTGAGATTGTTATGAAAGATCCGGCGGTCGAGAGCCTGACCTCCTACGTGGGCGTCGACGGCACCAACCCGTCGCTCAACAGCGCGCGTCTGCAGATCAACCTTAAGCCGCTGGATGAGCGCGACGATCGCGTCAACGCCGTCATTGAGCGGCTGCAAAACGCCGTGGCCCGCGTGCCGGGCGTTGAGCTTTACCTGCAGCCGATTCAGGATTTGACCATCGATACCCAGGTCAGCCGCACGCAGTACCAGTTCACGCTGCAGGCCACCTCGCTGGACGCACTCAGCACCTGGGTGCCGCAGCTGGTGGATAAACTCAAAACCCTGCCGCAGCTCTCGGACGTCAGCAGCGACTGGCAGGACAAGGGCCTGGCGGCGTATGTGAACGTCAACCGCGACGCCGCCAGCCGTCTGGGTATTACCATGGCGGACGTGGATAACGCCCTGTACAACGCCTTCGGTCAGCGCCTGATCTCCACCATCTACACCCAGGCGAACCAGTACCGCGTGGTGCTGGAGCACAACACGGAGAACACGCCCGGCCTGGCGGGGCTGGACTCGGTGCGCCTGACCAGCAAAGACGGCGGCATTGTGCCGCTGAGCGCTATCGCCACGGTGGAAGAACGCTATACCCCGCTGTCGATTAACCATCTGGATCAGTTCCCGTCCACCACCATCTCCTTTAACGTGCCGGACAATTATTCACTCGGCGAAGCGGTGGAGGCCATTCAGGCGGCTGAGAAAGATCTCAGCTTCCCGTCTGACATTCAGACCCAGTTCCAGGGCAGCACCCTGGCGTTTCAGGCCGCGCTGGGCAACACCATCTGGCTGATCGTCGCGGCGGTCGTGGCGATGTACATCGTGCTCGGCGTGCTGTACGAAAGCTTTATCCACCCGATCACCATCCTCTCTACCCTGCCGACGGCGGGCGTGGGCGCACTGCTGGCATTAATGCTGGCGGGCAGTGAGCTGGACGTCATTGCCATCATCGGCATCATCCTGCTTATCGGGATCGTGAAGAAAAACGCCATCATGATGATCGACTTTGCCCTGGCCGCCGAGCGCGAACAGGGCATGTCGCCGCGCGATGCCATCTTCCAGGCCTGCCTGCTGCGTTTTCGTCCGATCCTGATGACCACGCTGGCCGCCCTGCTGGGTGCGCTACCGCTGATGCTGAGCACTGGCGTCGGCGCGGAGCTGCGCCGTCCGCTGGGTATCGGCATGGTCGGCGGTCTGCTGGTGAGCCAGGTGCTGACGCTGTTCACCACGCCGGTGATCTACCTGCTGTTTGACCGCCTGGCGCTGTGGACCAAAAGCCGCTTCCCGAAACGTGAAGAGGAGGCATAAGTGAAGTTTTTCGCCCTCTTCATTTATCGCCCGGTGGCGACGATATTAATCTCGCTCGCCATTACCCTCTGCGGCGTACTGGGCTTCCGGCTGCTGCCGGTAGCGCCCCTGCCGCAGGTGGATTTCCCGGTGATCATGGTCAGCGCCTCGCTGCCGGGCGCCTCGCCGGAAACCATGGCCTCGTCCGTTGCCACGCCGCTGGAGCGTTCGCTCGGGCGGATTGCGGGGGTCAACGAGATGACCTCCAGCAGCTCGCTGGGCAGCACACGAATTATTCTGGAGTTCAGCTTCGACCGGGATATCAACGGCGCGGCGCGCGACGTGCAGGCGGCCATCAACGCCGCACAGAGCCTGCTGCCGAGCGGGATGCCGAGCCGTCCGACCTACCGCAAGGCCAACCCGTCCGACGCGCCGATCATGATCCTGACGCTGACCTCGGATACGTACTCGCAGGGGCAGCTGTACGACTTTGCGTCTACCCAGCTGGCGCAGACAATCTCACAAATTAACGGCGTGGGTGACGTGAGCGTCGGTGGGAGTTCCCTGCCCGCCGTGCGCGTGGGGTTAAACCCGCAGGCGTTATTCAACCAGGGCGTGTCGCTGGACGACGTGCGCTCCGCCATCAGCAACGCCAACGTGCGTAAACCGCAGGGGGCGATTGAGGACAACAGCCACCGCTGGCAGATCCACACCAACGACGAGCTGAAAACCGCGGCGGAATATCAACCGCTCATCATCCACTATAACAACGGCGCGGCGGTGCGATTAAGCGACGTGTCCAGCGTCACCGACTCGGTGCAGGACGTGCGCAACGCCGGGATGACCAACGCCAAACCGGCGATTTTGCTGATGATCCGCAAGCTGCCGGAGGCCAACATTATTGAGACGGTGAACAGCATTCGCGCCCGTCTTCCGGACCTGCAGGAGACCATCCCGGCAGCAATCGATCTGCAAATTGCCCAGGATCGCTCCCCGACCATTCGCGCCTCGCTGGAAGAGGTTGAGCAAACGCTGGTGATCTCCGTCGCGCTGGTGATCCTGGTGGTCTTCCTGTTCCTGCGCTCTGGCCGCGCGACGCTGATCCCGGCGGTGGCCGTGCCGGTCTCGCTGATCGGTACCTTTGCGGCCATGTATCTGTGCGGGTTTAGCCTCAACAACCTGTCGCTGATGGCCCTGACGATTGCGACGGGCTTCGTGGTGGATGACGCCATCGTGGTGTTGGAGAACATTTCCCGCCATCTGGAAGCGGGCGTGAAGCCGCTGCAGGCTGCGTTGCAGGGCACGCGCGAGGTGGGGTTTACGGTGCTCTCCATGAGCCTGTCGCTGGTGGCGGTGTTCCTGCCGCTGCTGCTGATGGGCGGGCTGCCGGGCCGGTTGCTGCGCGAGTTTGCCGTCACCCTCTCCGTCGCGATCGGCATTTCGCTGGCGATCTCCCTAACGCTGACGCCAATGATGTGCGGCTGGATGCTCAAGCGCAGCAAACCGCACTCGCAGCCGCGCCGCAAAGGCTTTGGCCGTTTCCTGATGGCAATGCAGGAAGGCTACGGTAAATCGCTGAAGTGGGTGCTGAACCATACGCGTCTGGTCGGCCTGGTGCTAATAGGCACCATCGTGCTCAACGTGTGGATGTATATCACCATCCCGAAAACTTTCTTCCCGGAGCAGGACACCGGCGTGCTGATGGGCGGCATTCAGGCGGACCAGAGCATTTCCTTCCAGGCAATGCGCGGCAAGCTGCAGGACTTTATGAAGATCATTCGTGAAGACGAAGCCGTGGATAACGTTACCGGCTTTACCGGCGGTTCGCGCGTCAACAGCGGGATGATGTTTATTACCCTGAAACCGCGCGGCGAGCGCAACGAAACCGCCCAGCAGGTGATTGACCGCCTGCGGGTGAAGCTCGCCAAAGAGCCGGGGGCAAACCTGTTTTTGATGGCCGTTCAGGATATCCGCGTCGGCGGGCGACAAGCGAACGCCAGCTATCAGTACACGTTGCTCTCGGACGATTTGGCCGCCCTGCGCGAGTGGGAGCCGAAGATCCGCAAGGCGCTGGCCGCCCTTCCCCAACTGGCGGACGTAAACTCCGATCAGCAGGACAACGGCGCCGAGATGGCCCTGACCTACGACCGTGAAACCATGTCGCGGCTGGGCATCAACGTTGAAGCCGCCAATAGCCTGCTAAACAACGCCTTCGGCCAGCGCGAGATCTCCACCATCTACCAGCCGATGAACCAGTATAAGGTGGTGATGGAAGTTGACCCGCGCTACACCCAGGACATCAGCGCCCTGGATAAAATGTTTGTGATTAACAACGACGGCAAGGCGATTCCGCTCTCGTACTTCGCCAGCTGGCAGCCTGCCAACGCGCCGCTGTCGGTGAACCATCAGGGGCTGTCGGCGGCGTCGACCATCTCCTTTAACCTGCCCGCCGGTTCGTCACTGTCTGAGGCCAGCGATGCAATCAACCGCGCGATGACCCAGCTTGGTGTGCCGTCCACCGTGCGCGGCAGCTTTGCCGGGACCGCGCAGGTATTCCAGGAGACGATGAACTCGCAGGTGATTTTGATTCTGGCCGCCATCGCCACGGTCTATATTGTGCTGGGCGTGCTGTATGAGAGCTACGTGCACCCGCTGACCATCCTCTCGACGCTGCCGTCGGCGGGCGTGGGGGCACTGCTGGCGCTGGAGCTGTTCGGCGCGCCGTTCAGCCTTATCGCGCTTATCGGGATCATGCTGCTGATCGGCATCGTGAAGAAAAACGCCATCATGATGGTGGACTTCGCGCTGGACGCCCAGCGCAACGGCAACCTCTCGCCGGAAGAGGCCATCTTCCAGGCCTGCCTGCTGCGCTTCCGTCCGATCATGATGACCACCCTGGCGGCGCTGTTTGGCGCGCTGCCGCTGGTGATCTCGGGCGGCGACGGCTCAGAGCTGCGCCAGCCGCTGGGGATCACCATTGTCGGCGGCCTGGTGATGAGCCAGCTGCTGACGCTGTACACCACACCGGTGGTCTATCTGTTCTTCGACCGCCTGCGGCTGCGCTTTTCGCGTAAAAACAGAACCACGGTGACTGAGTAGATGACAGATCTCCCCGCTAACGTTCGCTGGCAATTATGGATAGTCGCCTTCGGCTTCTTTATGCAGTCGCTGGATACGACCATCGTCAACACCGCCCTCCCCTCCATGGCGAAAAGCCTGGGGGAGAGCCCGCTGCATATGCACATGGTGATTGTCTCCTACGTGCTGACGGTTGCCGTGATGCTGCCCGCCAGCGGCTGGCTGGCCGATAAGGTCGGCGTGCGGAATATCTTCTTTACCGCCATCGTGCTGTTTACCACTGGCTCGCTGTTTTGCGCGCAGGCCAATACCCTCGACCAGTTGGTGATGGCGCGCGTGCTGCAGGGCATCGGCGGGGCGATGATGGTGCCCGTCGGGCGGTTAACGGTGATGAAGATTGTGCCGCGCGAGCAGTACATGGCGGCGATGACCTTTGTCACCCTGCCCGGTCAGGTGGGGCCGTTGCTGGGCCCGGCGCTGGGCGGCATGCTGGTGGAGTACGCCTCCTGGCACTGGATCTTCTTAATCAACCTCCCGGTAGGCATCATCGGCGCGATGGCCACCCTGGCGCTGATGCCGAACTACAAAATGCAGACCCGGCGCTTTGATTTCTTCGGTTTTATCCTGTTGGCCGCCGGTATGGCAACGCTCACCCTGGCGCTCGACGGGCAAAAAGGACTGGGGATTTCGCCCCTGACGCTCGGGCTCCTGATCGCGCTCGGTGTTACCGCCATACTCTGGTATCTGTGGCACGCCAGAGGAAACGACAAGGCGCTGTTCAGCCTGGCGTTGTTTAAAAACCCCACTTACCGTCTGGGCCTGTCTGGCAGCTTCGCCGGACGCATCGGCAGCGGGATGCTGCCGTTTATGACGCCCGTTTTTCTGCAAATTGGCATGGGTTTTTCGCCATTCCACGCGGGCCTGATGATGATCCCGATGGTGCTCGGCAGCATGGGAATGAAGCGCATTGTGGTGCAGGTGGTGAACCGCTTTGGCTATCGACACGTGCTGGTGGCCGCCACGCTGGGGCTGGCGCTGGTCAGTCTGCTGTTTATGGCCGTGGCGCTGATGGGCTGGTACTACGTCCTGCCGCTGGTGCTGTTCTGCCAGGGGATCATCAACTCCATGCGCTTCTCGTCGATGAATACCCTGACGCTAAAAGACCTGCCGGACGATCTGGCGAGCAGCGGCAACAGCCTGCTGTCGATGGTGATGCAGCTCTCCATGAGCGTGGGCGTGACTATTGCGGGGTTACTGCTCGGCATGTACGGTCAGCACCACCTCAGCGTCGACACGCCGGTGGCGCATCAGGTCTTTATGTATACCTACCTCAGCATGGCGATCATTATCGCCCTGCCCGCTTTCATCTTCGCCAGAGTGCCGGATGATACCAGCAAGAACGTCGTGATTAGGCGCGGCAAAAGGAGTGGCTCATGAAATTCTGGCGTCCGGGTATTACCGGCAAGCTCTTTGTAGCGATCTTCGCCACCTGTATCGTCCTGCTGATCACCATGCACTGGGCGGTGCGGGTCAGCTTCGAGCGCGGCTTTATTGATTACATCAAGCATGGCAATGAGCAGCGTTTGCAGGGACTGAGCGATGCGCTGAGTGAACAGTACGCCCAGCACGGCAACTGGCGTTTTCTGCGCAACAATGATCGCTTTATTTTCCAGATCCTGCGCTCGCTGGAGCACGATACCGGCGACGATCGTCCGGGCCCGGGCATGCCGCCGCACGGCTGGCGCACCCAGTTCTGGGTAATCGACCAGGATAAACGCCCCCTGGTTGGGCCGCGGGCGCCGATACCGCCGGACGGCACCCGGCGGGCGATTAAAGTGAATAACGCCACCGTCGGCTGGGTGATCGCCTCGCCGGTGGAGCGCCTGACGCGCAACACCGACATCAACTTTGACCGCCAGCAGCGTCGCACAAGCTGGCTGATTGTCGCGCTCTCCACGCTGCTCGCCGCGCTCGCCACTTTCCCGCTGGCGCGCGGTCTGCTCGCCCCGGTGAAACGCCTGGTGGAAGGCACGCACAAGCTCGCCGCCGGGGATTTCACTACCCGCGTCGATACCCGCAGCCAGGACGAGCTGGGCAAGCTGGCGCAGGACTTTAACCAGCTCGCCAGCACGCTTGAGAAAAACCAGCAGATGCGCCGCGACTTTATGGCCGATATTTCACACGAGCTGCGTACGCCGCTGGCGGTGCTGCGCGGCGAGCTCGAGGCCATTCAGGACGGCGTGCGCCAGTTTACGCCCGAATCGGTGGCTTCCCTGCAGGCGGAGGTGGGCACGCTCACCAAGCTGGTGGACGATCTCCACCAGCTCTCCATGTCCGACGAAGGCGCACTGGCCTACCAGAAGGCGCCGGTTGATGTGATTAACATTCTGGAAGTGATCAGCGGCGCGTTCCGCGAACGCTTTGCCAGCCGCAACCTGAAAATCGACCTCTCCCTGCCGGACAGCGCGGTGGTGTTTGGCGACAAAGATCGGCTGATGCAACTGTTCAACAATCTGCTGGAAAACAGCCTGCGCTACACCGACAGCGGCGGCGGTCTGCATATCTCCGGCAGGCAGGAAAACGGGCGTTTTGCCCTTACCTTCGCCGATTCCGCACCCGGCGTGCAGGACGCGCAGCTGGAAAAACTGTTTGAACGTTTTTACCGTACCGAAGGCTCCCGCAATCGCGCCAGCGGCGGATCCGGTCTGGGGCTGGCGATTTGCGTTAACATCGTCGAGGCGCATAATGGCACGATCCGCGCCGGCCATTCGCCTTTTGGCGGGGTTAGCATTACAGTAGAGTTACCTCTGGAACGGGATTTATCGAGAGAAGTATGACCGAGTTACCGATTGACGAAAACACGCCGCGCATTTTGATCGTCGAAGACGAACCCAAGCTGGGACAGCTGCTGATCGACTATTTACGCGCGGCCAGCTATGCCCCGTCACTGATCAGCCACGGCGATCAGGTGCTGCCATACGTGCGCCAGACCCCGCCGGATCTGATCCTGCTGGATCTGATGCTTCCCGGGACCGATGGCCTGACCCTGTGCCGGGAAATTCGCCGCTTCTCCGACGTTCCGATCGTCATGGTCACCGCCAAAATTGAAGAGATTGACCGCCTGCTGGGGCTCGAAATCGGCGCGGACGACTATATCTGCAAGCCCTACAGCCCGCGCGAGGTAGTCGCCCGCGTGAAAACCATTCTGCGCCGCTGCAGGCCGCAGCGCGAGCTTCAGGTGCTGGACGCCGAAAGCCCGCTGATTGTCGACGAAAGCCGCTTCCAGGCGAGCTGGCGCAGCAAGCTGCTGGACCTAACGCCTGCGGAGTTCCGCCTGCTGAAAACCCTCTCCCACGAGCCGGGCAAAGTCTTCTCCCGCGAACAGCTGCTGAACCACCTGTATGACGATTACCGCGTGGTGACCGACCGCACCATCGACAGCCATATCAAAAACCTGCGCCGCAAGCTGGAGGCGCTGGACGCCGAGCAGTCTTTTATCCGCGCGGTGTATGGCGTGGGGTATCGCTGGGAAGCGGATGCGTGCAGGATTGCGTAAATGTAGGGGTTTAAGATCAAACGATATTAGACCCCAGAAGATAAAAAACATGTTATAAATAAAGGAAAATCATTTGCTTTGTGGGGTATATCTCATTCCATTGTTTTGATTATGAAAGGTAAAAAAATACATATAAATCCTACATATCCCATTAAGAAAAAAGAATATCTAAAACATCTACCAAAAGACCATACTGATTTTAGACTTCTTGACAGGAGTTTATTTTTAGAATCAATCATAAATAAAGAGTATTCCTCATTCATTTGAAACTTTTCTAAATATACAAAAGCAGATTCTGCTTCTTTCACTAGCATTGCACCTCTTTGATCTAGTTTCCAAAAGATAAATGATGTCATCAAAAGAAAAAAACCCAATAAAGACACAACATAATGGTATCCGCCCCCCTGCTGGAAACCAAAACCAATACCTGTTGCAGTCATTCCTGAAATCACAAGATAGAAATTAAATACTGTCATCCGTTGCTGTGAATGCAACTGAAAATATCTCCATAAGTGCTCAAAAGCATGCTCATTTTTTCGTTCCACAAGACACCTCACTGCAGTATTAAAGTGGGAAGTATTCATCAGAAATTAATATATCAAAAAATGCCGCGCTTGTGTAAGAAGCATATTCCTGCCATGATTTATCTTTTTTGGAATCAGCAAAATCCGACACCGATTTTATAACCATACTCTCTAGTTTGTTTAACCTAGAATAATCTGAAGCAGCCATAACCGCATAAGCCTCCATATCAACACCTATTACATCTCTGTTTTGTGTCGTAATTGGTTCTAACGCTTTATCAGAGGCTAGAACCATCGATCCTGATGCCAAGGGTCCAATGTGTATAACTAACTTTTCAGTAGGGCTTTCCTTGCTCCAACCACTTTTAATTTTTGTAGTAAGATATGGGTCACGGCAAATGTCGATAGTAAGCTGATATATATTTTGCTCCAATGGCAATTGATGCGGGGCTGAGAGAAATATCTCTGATCCCATATCATCTTGTGATAATTTACCACTTCCCCAATCCCATGTTGGATTAGCAACTATAACATCTCCTAGACTCACCTTATCTTTCACGCCAGCACAAATACCAAGCATAACAATAAATTTAGGCCGAAATCGCTCTACCATTTTCATGGCGAGGGAAGATGAGGATGACATTCCTTTTCTCATAGCAGATGCAGCAACAATAGAAATATAATTATCACCTCGTTCTTTCGTTCCAAAATGATAACTTGTTGGATCATCGACAAATCTACGCATTTGCCATTTATAGGGCAAATTGAGTACTGCATCTAATTCAGGTGTATTAAGCGCAGTTATTATTGCAATATCTGCTGTAGGTGAACTGCGTTCAAGCCTCTTCTTGCGATTTAACATTAAATTTAACTTCCCTAACATAAATATTCTCCATCCATCATTCGAAGCTTCGAACCTGCAGAGTGATGTTCCTCTCTTTGAGGATTCCACAATGTACGTTTCGATAGAATCTTCTTTTTCTGTTATGAAGACTATGTCTAAAGGGATATTTGATTTAGTGTCAAGAATTATTAGATCATATAACTCCATACCACCTAAAGTCGAAGGTGATGCCCCAAGGGATGCTGGTAAGTTGATGTCAATAAGCAGTAAATCAAATGTATTTTCTAACGTTTTTAATCGAGCTTCCCTTGACGTAGTAACATGCGTAATCTGGATATCCGAATCAATTGACGAAGCGAGTTCAAAAATAGCACTCGGTTTACTAAATTCATCATCTACGATTAAAATATTAGCCATGTCTTAATATTTCTTTTTCAATTTGTGTTTTTAATGAATTTCGCCAACCACTCTGAGAAAGGCTATAATAAGTCAACCCTCGAAAGATTGGGCTATAAAGATCATTTAATTGGCGCTCTAGCTGTTTTAAGGAAATTCTGTTCGGCTCATCTCCATGTTTATCAAACATAGTAACTACTATTGTTGGGATATATATCTTTCTAAGTCTCATTTGTGCCAATAAATCTGACCCAGCAAAACTTTCTGGCTTACCTCCTCCCGGATCAGTTGCTGTGGAATCGTAATTTGGCATACTCATATCCAATAAAACACCTGAATATTCATTAACACCATTAATAACAGCACGAAGTCCACTACTAAACGAACGAGCTGTATCAACCTCTATCGTAGGAAATTCAACATTAATAAAAGCGATCAACGTTGAAAGCTTATCCTCATCATCTTCAATAATTAGTATTTTGTTCATCTACTGACTCGATGTTAAATTGAATATCAACTAGAAATTCGTTTTCACTTGCATAAGAAAAGTCTAACCAAGGGTCTTTGTATAAAGGTGAATTTATCGTAGACCACATTTTATGAAATCCACTTCCTCTTTCCTTTTGCGCTTTAACTCTTGTATCTTTTTTTCTAATTTCATTGCTTATCAAATCAATTTTAGATTTATTAATATCGGTTAACTCGTTAGGATTTAATGAGTTAGCAATCGACACTTTAAAATGACCATCTTTGTAAGATGCATGAACATTTATGATTAACTCTGAAATAGGTAATCCACAATGCTCTATAGCATTTTCAAACAAAGCACAATAAATATCAACCATACCATCGAGGGTTCTTCCTGGCATGAGACTAGTTGAGTCACTTGAAGCTATATTAATCCCATCCCATGAATCAGCACCTGAATAAAGATTAGAAACCATTGTTTTGGCAATTAAAATTGGAAAATCCGTTGTATAATCAGGCCTATCATATACCTCACTTCGAGTAAACCATGTACTGATATTCATAATTTGATGCTGAATATTTGTTTTAGCCCTAGCAATATGATTATGAAGCTCACCTAATCTATTACCACATCCTAAATTTCCTAATGACTCATTTAGTTTGTCAAACGAAAGTAATATGCTCGATTTAATATCTCCTAAAATTTTTTGTTTTACTAGAACCAAATTATCATCGGTTTTCTGCCAAAGTATGTCTATGCAAAAATCAATAAATTCATCAATATTATTTAAACTACTAAGTTTAGTTTTAGCGTACATCCTTTCTACACTTGAAGTTCTATATACAAATAGCGCATAACGATTCTTTGCCCCCCCATTCAGATCATCTTGAATAGTCACCTGAATAAGCTCATCTCTTACATGTGAAATTATATCATCGATGCGTTTACCAAATGTTTCCAATAAAAGAAGTACATTTTCTTTTTCCGTCTCTTTTAGACCAGACAATTCCTTAGCCCAAAAAATATTTTGCGAATACTTTCCGGTTTCTTCCGATAATTCTGTAATTAACCCTTCATCGGTGATCGGTTTTCGGATAGCATTACTAAATTTGCCATGACGAACTCTAGTGCTTAAATAAGCATTTAATCCATGTTCTCCTAATAAAAACTCATTCGCTATCTCAGAAAATATTGCTGCGAATTGAAGATCTTCTTCTCCAACTAAGTGAAATCTACTCATTAGACTTGTCAGTGAAGTATTAGGCCCTTCAAGGTTCTGAAAGATATCTGTCAAAGTATCTATAACATCCGATTCATGGATATCTTCATTCAACATTCCATTTCTATATTTTGAATATACATCTCCGAGTCTAGATTTAAGAGATTTTTTTATTGCGGATACATCAACATAAACACGACTTTGATCAACTAACTTTGTGACTTTTGCCAACTCTAGGTTTTTTACTCTCTCTCTAATTTCTGTTTGATAGTCACTAGCATTATCAGGATCAATTTCAACTAGAACCTTACAAACTTGTATTCTTGCCTCTTCAATTTCCTTTGAACCATTATAAAGTAGTGTCTGCCCCATTATCTCTGGTCGCCATACAAGTTTTAAGTATAATTTAATATATTCTATTTCTATACTCGGAAATAAGTTGAGCAAGTCATAAGGATTAGTAATATTATTATCTAAGTTAAATCGCTCAAAAGAATATCTTAAATGAGCTAAATTATTATTATTGACAAAATTAGTATAGAGAGCGAGTGTTATAGGAAGTGTTATAGAAGAAGGCCAGTTTTCGGGATCATCAATTTCTTTAATTATTTCCTCAAATGGAAGTGTAGTCGGCGTTGAATTCCAGCTTAGATATGTGTTTACTAACAAATTGATTGAAGATTCGTAATCTTTAGAGCGAAGATAAGCAACTATTAATGCAACATTGCATTTAAGTGCATCAAATCCATTGGAATGTATTAAGGCATTTTTAAGCGTCTCTATAGCTTTATCATATCTTTTATTTACTAAATAATACCTAGCCAGATATTTTAAATATCTTTCTTGACTAATATGATTACAAGCTGACATATCATTACCCTCACCATGGGTAGCTATTCTTAATACTTGCTTCGTAAGGGGGTAGATATCAGTTGATATATTATCTAAACTAAATTTGATATAGCTCTTGTCATTTGATAATAAAAATGAGAATGGGCTTAATTGCGTTTCTAACGTATATAGTTCTCTGAGATAATCAAGATCTGTGTTAAAATCCTGTACAGATAATTCATTCATTACAGCAAAACGAATGTACATAGACCACGTATGATTCATGAACCGATCATTTAGTGCATTTAGAGCTAGAGCCGCAGCATACGAGTTATCATCAAATTTAAGAACTTTACGTATATCATTTGCTATTGAAGCAAAAATGCCTGTATACGAATTCGCTTTCCCAATTTTCACTTCTGATTTTAGACTAATGAAAAGCACTGAAATATCAGATTTATTTTCATATATTTCAAAGTAGCCAGCTGTCAATCTTGTTACTTCATGATAATTCCCAGCAGTATACTCTTCAATTATTTTTTCTCGATAGCCATTATTCCCCTGTGTTAAATTCACGTCAATACCAAAAGCTATTAGTATGGGAAGTAACCGTTCATCTTGAACTGCTTTATACAATACTGATATAGGCTTCACAAGATTATTTTTTACTTTATGTAAAGCTTCTTCATTATTTATGATACATCTTAGGGAGATAATTAAGGATTCATAAAAATCTATAGTATTGGCTTTATAATCTAACGTCAGCAATAGTGGTATTATATCCACGGTCATATTATTAGAATCAAATAATTTTACTCGCAGGTATTCATGTAAAAATTTAAGATCGTTTGAATTTAAAACTTTTGCTAGTTCACTTTGCAAGTAGCCAGGTATAGCGGTAGTTTCAACTCTCTTACCTATATAGACAACTAATAAGTCAATAATGAAATTATTGCTTGTCAATTCTCTGAGCTCTCTAATTAATTCTCTTTTTGAATCAACACCAAGCCACTGCTGAGCACCTGCAATTTTATTTTCTAATAACCATAAAGACCAACCAGAAACCTCATAAATAGAATCAATGTTTTTTGAAAAATTAAGTTTATCGTCATTAACAACAGATAACTCCACCAACTTTCTTTTTTCTAGGAAATATCTAATCTCATTCTTATAAATTAAAGCAGTAGAGATAGCCCAAATAATTTCATTTGTAATAGAAGACATGCTTAGCAACCCATCAGAATTCATCAGTTGTTGCATATCCTTTTGAACACCCGGACCATTAGCTTTAATTAAAATTTCTTTATTTATCAAATGCCTATATGTATCAAATAATTGGTTCGAGTTTGTATTGGATTTGATTTCGTTTAAGGATTCTATTACTTTGTTTTTAGTAGATCTTAGATTTACTCTTAAAAAATATTTATCATTTGGCCGTTTGTTTTTCATTCCAATTTTTTTTCTCATTAATAATCCTTGAGCATATAACAAAACGTTAATGTTTCTAATCCAAAATAGATTTTAATACTATTGCGCTTACTCACAAGTATCTCGGTTCATTGATTATCAATAAATAGATATTTTACGCCTTATGCGGACACTAGCAAAATTTTTTTTACAATTTTGTTCTCTTTGAGCCTAAAACTTTACCTCCCTGCCCCGCAGCGCTACAATGCCCGCCCTTAATGTGGGGGATCTCCCCTTACCGCTGCACCAGGTGCACGCGGATCTGACCTGTCATCAGAACGAGAACAAACATGTTTAAACCGGAACTCCTTTCCCCGGCGGGAACGCTGCAAAATATGCGTTACGCTTTCGCCTATGGCGCCGACGCCGTGTATGCGGGCCAGCCGCGCTACTCGCTGCGCGTGCGTAACAACGAATTCAACCACGAAAACCTGCAGCTCGGCATCAACGAGGCGCACGCTCTGGGTAAAAAATTCTACGTGGTGGTCAACATCGCGCCGCACAACGCCAAGCTGAAAACGTTCATCCGTGACCTGAAGCCGGTGGTGGATATGGGGCCGGACGCGCTGATCATGTCGGACCCGGGTTTAATCATGCTGGTTCGGGAGAACTTCCCGGAGATGGATATCCACCTCTCCGTACAGGCTAACGCCGTCAACTGGGCAACGGTGAAGTTCTGGAAGCAGATGGGGCTGACCCGCGTCATCCTGTCTCGCGAGCTTTCGCTGGAAGAGATCGAAGAGATCCGCACCCAGGTGCCGGATATGGAAATCGAAATCTTCGTTCACGGCGCGCTGTGCATGGCCTATTCCGGCCGCTGCCTGCTTTCTGGCTACATCAACAAACGCGACCCGAACCAGGGCACCTGCACCAACGCCTGCCGCTGGGAATATAACGTTCAGGAAGGCAAAGAGGATGACATCGGCAACATCGTCCACAAGCATGAGCCGATCCCGGTGACCAACGTTGAGCCAACGCTGGGCATCGGCGCGCCAACCGACAGCGTGTTTATGATTGAAGAAGCCAAACGTCCGGGCGAGTACATGACCGCCTTTGAAGACGAGCACGGCACCTACATCATGAACTCGAAAGATCTGCGTGCCATCGCCCACGTCGAGCGCCTGACCCAGATGGGCGTGCACTCCCTGAAGATTGAAGGCCGCACCAAATCCTATTACTACTGCGCGCGTACCGCGCAGGTGTACCGCAAAGCCATCGACGATGCGGCCGCCGGTAAACCGTTCGATACCAGCCTGCTGGAAACTCTGGAAGGCCTGGCGCATCGCGGTTATACCGAAGGCTTCCTGCGCCGTCATACCCACGACGACTACCAGAATTACGAGCACGGCTACTCCGTATCCGAGCGCCAGCAGTTTGTCGGTGACTTCACCGGCGAGCGCAAAGGCGCGCTGGCGGCCGTCGCGGTGAAAAACAAGTTCACCAAAGGCGACAGCCTGGAGCTGATGACCCCGCAGGGCAACATGAACTTTACGCTGGAGCATCTGGAAAACGGCAAAGGCGAAGCGATTGAGGTCGCGCCGGGCGACGGGCATACCGTCTGGCTGCCGGTTCCGGAAGAGGTGGAGCTGAAGTTCGCGCTGCTGATGCGTAACTTCAACGGTGAAAGCACCCGTAACCCACACGGCAAATAGTCAATCAGGGAAATTTTTTCGCGCTGGGATAATTCTTAGAATCGGATCACATACCGCTTCGTTCAATACGGGTATTATCCCCCCGCTGAAAAACATAACCCATAAATGCTAGCTGTACCAGGAACCACCTCCTTAGCCTGCGTAATCTCCCTTACGCGGGCTTATTTTTTGCCTTCTCTCTCCTCAATCCAGGCAATGAGTTCGTCGATTTGCTTCTCTGAGAACACGGCGATCCCATGCTCTGCGAGCAACGATGCCGCAACCCCCTTCCCCGCTTTATGTATTCCGCGAAACGATCCGTCATAAATAAACTCACTGCCGCACGTTGGGCTGCCATCGGTTAACAATGCAGCGCTACACCCCGACTCCTGAGCAGCGCGTAGCGCAAGCCAGGCTGCAAGCTGATAATGTGCGGTCACGTCCTGCCCGGTATTTTCAACAATTCTGGCTTGCCCGCGCATTACGTCTTTGCCATCAGCGGACATAATCTCTGCCGGAGGACGCGGTACAGGCAGCCCGGCAGCCAGTTCAGGGCAGTGGATAACCAGACGTTGTTCCTGTTGCCAGCGAGCGAGTTGCGCGTTCATTCTCGCTTTTTCACTTCCGTTATAACGAACCCTGAAGCCCATCAGGCACGCGCTTACCAAAATTTTATTCATCATCACTTTCCTGTGATTACGTTAATATCATCGCTGGAGTGTAACGCGCTTTCGGGCTTATTTTGTTCCTTTCATCCTGTTCTTACCCGCTTTTTTCCTCTCTGCTATACACTCTTACTAACGCTAAAAAAGGGAGCAGCGCGGATGGCAACCTATCCAGACAGTTTATTGATTCTCAATGGCAAAAGTGCGGGCAACGATCTACTGCGTCAGGCAATTCAGGATTTGCGTGACGACGGCGCGCGCATCCACGTCAGGGTAACCTGGGAAAAAGGCGACGCGGCACGCTATATCAATGAAGCCCTCGGGCTTGGCGTCAACACCATCATTTCCGGCGGCGGCGATGGCACCATCAATGAGATCGCGTCAGCGCTGATCGACCTGCCCCCGGCAAACCGCCCGGTGATGGGCATTTTACCGCTCGGCACCGCCAATGATTTTGCCACCAGCGCAGGGATCCCGGAGGCGTTAGAAAAAGCGCTCCAGCTGGCGATCCTCGGTAAAGCCACCGCGGTAGATATTGCGCAGGTGAATGACAAAACCTGCTTTATCAATATGGCCACCGGCGGGTTCGGCACGCGCATCACCAGCGAAACGCCGGAAAAACTGAAGGCGGCGCTGGGCGGCGTGTCGTATCTGATCCACGGTCTGATGCGCATGGATACCCTCAAGCCTGACCGCTGCGAAATTCGCGGCGAGGATTTTCAGTGGCAGGGTGACGCGCTGGTCATTGGCATTGGCAATGGTCGACAGGCTGGCGGCGGTCAGCAGCTCTGCCCGGAGGCGCTGATCAATGACGGTCAGCTACAGCTGCGGATTTTCACGGGCGACGGCCTTCTGCCCGCGCTGTTTACCACGCTGACGCAGCCGGAAGAGAGTCCGAATATCATTGACGGGAAATCCGCATGGTTTGAGGTCAATGCCCCGCACGGGATGACGTTTAACCTCGACGGAGAGCCGCTAAGCGGAACACAGTTCCGCATTGAGGTCTTGCCCGGCGCGCTGCAGTGTCGGTTGCCGCCGGACTGTGTGCTTTTGCGCTGATGGTATTGCCGGGTGGCGGCTACGCCTTACCCGGCCTACACTTCGCCCTCAGGTCAGGCAATCGTGACTTTGCTGTCCAGATAGACGTCCTGCACCGCATTGATCAGCTTCACGCCGTCGGCCATCGATTTCTTAAACGCCTTACGACCCAGGATCAGCCCCATGCCGCCCGCGCGTTTGTTAATAACCGCCGTACGCACCGCGTCTGACAGGTCAGTATCGCCGCCCGCCGCGCCGCCGGAGTTAATCAGCCCTGCACGTCCCATATAGCAGTTCGCCAGCTGGTAGCGCACCAGATCGATCGGGTTATCGCTGGTCAGCTTGCTGTAAACGCGGTCATCGGTGTAACCAAAGTTCACCGCTTTATAGCCGCCGTTATTCTCGGCCATTTTCTGCTTCACGATGTCTGCGCCAATGGTCGCCGCCAGATGGTTCGCCTGGCCGGTAAGATCGGCCGACACGTGGTAATCCACGCCGTCTTTTTTGAATGCCGAGTTACGCAGGTACGCCCACAGCACGGTGACCATACCCAATTCGTGTGCGCGCTCAAACGCCGCAGAGATCTCTTCAATCTGACGACGGGACTGTTCAGAGCCAAAGTAAATCGTCGCCCCAACGGCAACCGCCCCCATATTGAACGCCTGCTCGACGCTGGCGTAGAGCGTCTGGTCATATTCGGTGGGATAGCTCAGGGTTTCATTGTGGTTCAGCTTCACGAGGAACGGAATGCGGTGGGCATAGCGACGCGAGACGGAGGCCAGCACGCCGTAGGTGGAGGCCACGCAGTTACAGCCCGCTTCAATCGCCAGCTCAACAATGTTCTTCGGATCGAAATAGAGCGGATTCGCCGCGAAAGAGGCGCCCGCCGAGTGCTCAACGCCCTGGTCTACCGGCAGAATGGAAAGATATCCGGTGCCACCGAGCCGCCCGGTGTTGTAGAGCGTCTGCATATTTCGCAAAACCGCAGGCGGACGGTTGTTATCGACCATCACGCGGTCGACGTAGTCGTGACCCGGCAGATAGAGCTGGTCGGCTGGAATGGTCATACAACGATGCTGTAAAAGGCTGTCGGCTTCTTTGCCAAGCAACTGCGCAATATCAGTCATGTGATACTCCCGTAAGTCCGACGTCGTGTCGGTGTGTGTTTATCCAGTCCCATTATTTATGGGCAGACTAAGCCTGGTACCGACTTAACAGATTTTCCACCTTTTGCATTTTTTTTCAGCACAATCTGCTGGCTCGATTCGTGTACAACAAAACTGTTACATTGATCAAACAATCGCCACAAAGGTATTTAAAAGGTATTATAGAATGGTATGTTAAAGGCGTACCCTCTCTGACATGCAGGATTAAAAAATGAAAACGAAAGTCCAACTGTCATTCATGATGTTTGTTGAATGGTTTATCTGGGGCGCGTGGTTTGTGCCGCTGTGGCTGTGGCTGAGCAAAAGCGGTTTTACCGCCGGGGAAATCGGCTGGTCTTATGCCTGTACCGCCATTGCCGCAATCCTCTCCCCAATTCTGGTCGGATCGCTGACGGACCGCTTCTTCGCCGCGCAGAAAGTACTGGCGGTGCTGATGTTTGCCGGCGCGATTTTGATGTACTTCGCCGCACAACAAACCCAGTTCAGCACCTTCTTCCCGCTGCTGCTGGTTTACTC
>ERZ1035001.410-NODE-410-length-23348-cov-9.971107_pt1 | contig 23348 bp, 20 predicted proteins | sample MGYA00520685_ERZ1035001 | MGnify/ENA primary metagenome ERZ1035001 (study PRJEB33766, sample SAMN09781749) | gut metagenome | biome: gut microbiome | host: Homo sapiens | place: Madagascar | study: EMG produced TPA metagenomics assembly of the PRJNA485056 data set... | reverse complement strand
CTTCTATCATTTTTTCTTTCTGACAATTACTTAATTCAATTGCCTTGTTCGTCAAACCAAGGTATGTTCTTTCTTTTTTTCATCTAATTTCCAGATAATATATCCTTTATTTTCAAGACTTTTTACCATCTTAGATGTTTCTGGAATCAATAATTTCATGTATTCTGCCACTTCTGAAAGAACAATTCAAGATCCCACAAAAACAATTCCATCTTATTATTATACCTATGGGGTTGAATTCAATCCAAAATAATGCTATATTAATAAAAAGAAGAGTACCCACTCCAAAGTGGATGCTCCTAGTTGGGTTTCAGGTTCTTACGAACCTTCGCCTCTTCTGTGTGCAGACAGGAGAGGCAATTTTATTTCTTCTTATTCCTCTTATCGAGAAAGGTAAGAAACGCTACAATTGAAATAATTTCGAAAGCTGTCATAATAACGCACCTCCTTTCCTGTGTAATACAGCAATATGCTGCAGGCTAGGAGGCTAGGAGGCTACCACCCTGTCATGTGTACTCTTCTTACGTGGTTATCATGCTTCTTTATTATACCATTTCTTTCCAACTATATCAATCATTTCAGAACATTTGTTCGTTTCTATCTTTGATATTAGACTTCATCATCTGCGGCACCTGTGCCAAGATCACTGCGGTGAACACAAGCACGCAGCCGACGATTTCCCGCGGTGCTAGCACCTCGTGCAATACGACAAATCCACCGAGCACTGCAAATACAGATTCCAGACTCATCACGATGGATGCAACTGCCGGATCTGCATATTTCTGTCCTGCGATCTGAAGCGTATATGCGATACCGCTCGAGAAGATACCCGCATACAGGATTGGGAACCATGCGGCGGCAAGATCACTCCATGCCGGCTGTTCGAAGATTGCCATGCAGATCAGGGATAACACACCGTTCGTAATAAACTGGATGCACGAAATCTTCACGCTGTCACAGTCGTTAAAATGATCGACCGTTAAGATATGTCCGGTGAAGCAGACTGCACACAGAAGTCCGAGCAGATCTCCAAAATACAGATTGTCGATACCGCCGGACATGCACAGCATGTACATACCACCAAGGCAGACAAAAACTGCCACATAAACAATCTTATGTAATTTCTTCCCGAGTAGCCCGGATACGATTGCAACCATAACCACATACGTTGCGGTAAGAAACCCCGATCTGCCGGAGCTGGCCACACCTTTCGGATATGCCGCGATACCACTCTGCTGCAGATTCGTTGCAAAAAACAGCACACAGCCACAGAGGATACCACCGATCACGGTCCGTTTTATATTTTCTTTTTCGACTGGTTCTCCACTTAACTTTGCTTTCTGCTTCTTCATTCCCGTGCGAGTGAGAATCAAAATCGCAAGAAATGCCGCCCCAACTATGGAGCGGCTTCCGTTAAATGTAAATGTTCCAATCTGATCAGATGCTGTTGTCTGTGCTACGAACGTCGTTCCCCAGAAGAACGCAGCAAACAGCAACATAATACTTCCTTTAGTCTTTTTCATTTCAAGCCTCTTATTCTGCATCAATTGGATCTTTCTTTTTCTCAACTGCCTTGATCACCTGCAACACAACATACAGTAAAATCAGACCGATTACCAGCGGAATCACAGGGCTCTTCATTACTCCCGGAAGTCCCTTGCTATTACCAAAGAATCCGGCAATAATGTAAGTGACAAACGATACAAGTGCGACTGTAATCGCATATGGAAGCTGTGTGCTTACATGATTGATGTGATTACACTGTGCACCTGCGGATGCCATAATTGTTGTATCCGAAATCGGTGAGCAATGGTCACCACAGACTGCACCTGCCATACATGCAGAGATGGAAATAATCATCATCGTTGCGTTTGTTCCCTCGAACGCATTTACAACAATCGGAATCAGCATACCGAAGGTTCCCCATGAGGTTCCGGTTGCAAACGCAAGGAAGCATGCAATGATAAATACAAGTGCCGGCAGGAAGCTAAGCAGCGCATCCGGCGTACTCTTCACGAGCTCTGCCACAAATTCTTTTGCACCAAGGCTGTCTGTCATCGCCTTCAATGTCCAGGCAAATGTCAGAATTAAAATCGCAGGAACCATCGCCTTAAATCCTTCCGGAATACAAGACATGGATTCGCTGAATTTCAATACGCGGCGGAACATATAATAGATAATCGTAATCACAAGTGCAAAGAAGCTGCCATACATCAATCCAACCGATGCATCACTGCCCGAAAATGCTTCTACAAATCCAACGCCTGAGAAAAATCCACCACTGTAAATCATGCCAATGACGCAGGCTGTAATCAGAACGATCATCGGAAATACAAGGTCAATCACTTTACCCTTTGTCTCAACGACTTCATTTTCCGCGTTTGCATATGGGCGGTCCGGTGTCGTGTAGATATCGCCCTTCAAAGCGTTCTTCTCATGTGTCCGCATCGGACCATAATCAATCTTTCTAACGATCAAAACAATCATAAATATAATCGTGAAAAGCGCATAATAGTTATACGGGATTGCACGGATAAAGATGGAGAATCCGTCCTCTCCCTCTACGAATCCGGCTACCGCTGCTGCCCATGACGAAATCGGGGCAATGATACAGACCGGAGCTGCTGTTGCATCAATGATATACGAAAGCTTCGCACGCGATACCTGGTGCTTGTCTGTCACGGGACGCATCACGCTTCCAACTGTCAGGCAGTTAAAATAATCATCAATAAAAATCAAAACTCCGAGCGCAACTGACGCTAACTGTGCGCCAATCCGCGTCTTGATATGGGCGCTTGCCCATCGTCCGAACGCTGCCGAACCACCGGCTTTGTTCATCATACAGACCATAACACCGAGTATTACAAGGAATACCAGAATACCCATGTTATATGAATTGGTCAGCACGCGGACGATTCCGTCTTTGAATACATGGTTTACGGTTGCTTCAAATCTGAAGTTGGACCAGAACAGTCCACCGATCACAATTCCTAAAAAGAGTGAACTGTAAACCTCCTTTGTAATGAGTGCCAGCACGATTGCCACGACCGGCGGGATTAATGCCCAGAATGTTGCGTACATCTGTGGCACGTAATTTGCGATTTCTTCCATCTTCTCTCTTCTCTCCTCGTTTTCTTTCTTATTGTCTGCCGCCCATATGCAGTCGGCGACATGGTATCTGGTGCATCTTACAGCATGGATGCACGAAGCTCTTCCCCTGTTTTATTCACAAGGTAAGCCGGTGCAATATCAAATACGGTCTTGCAACCGCTTGCTCCCTCATTTGCAAGTCTGTGAGCCGCTCTTGCATAAGCAATCAGTACGCTGGATGTAAACTCAGGGTTTGAATCAAGCTTCAGGCTGTACTCGATGATATGCTTGTTCTCCTTGTTCCAGCCGGTCACACCGCTGCGGAGTACAAATCCACCATGTGGAATTCCGCTGTGGTTTGCCTTCAGCTCTTCTTCCGAAATGAAGTGAACCGTTGTATCGTAATCTGCGAAATAGTTCGGCATTGTCTTGATTTCTTCCTCAACTTTTGCCGCATCTGCGCCCTCTTCAAGCACTACGAAGCACTCTCTTGTATGCTTCTGTCTTGTTGTAAGCGCCGGATTCTCGCCGTTACGAACTGCCTCAAGTGCGGATTCTACGGGAATCGTATACTGCTTGGCATCCTTGACACCTGCGATACGACGGATGGCATCGGAATGTCCCTGACTGACACCTTTGCCCCAGAATGTATAATCATTTCCCTCCGGAAGCAATGCATTTCCGTACAGACGGTTGAGTGAGAACATGCCCGGATCCCAGCCAACGGAGATAATTCCGATATGTCCGCTTGCTTTTGCACTTGCGTCCACATTCGCAAAATGCTCCGGGATTCTTGCATGTGTATCAAAGCTGTCGATCACGTTGAAATATTTTGCACATTCCGGTGTCTGCTCCGGAAGATCGGTTGCGCTTCCGCCGCACAGAATCATAACATCAATTTTATCCTTCCAGTCTGCCATGTCCTTTACGTTGCACACCTTGGCTGTCTGGTTCTTAATAACCAATTCATCAGGATTTCTTCTTGTAAATACGGCAACTAATTCCATATCATCGTTCTGGTTGATGGCTGCTTCTACGCCGCGGCCGAGATTTCCGTATCCGTAAATTCCGATTCTCGTCATTTTGTTTTCCTCCTTATTCTATCTCCCTGCATGAGAACTTCTACTCTTTCTCCGAGTTATTCTGGATTTTCATTCTACGCAGACGCGCTCTCGCTCACTTCCGCACATAGCAGACACTAAACTCACTGCGTTCGTTAAGTGCTGATGTGCTCCAATGGTCTGCTTTAGAATTGAAAATCCAGAACAACTCGAATCTACATATAGCCTCTCATGCCCGAAGGTTGAATCAAATTAAAAATTTACAATCGAATCCACTTTAGCATACTTTGTTGCTTTTCACAACAAAATTCCGCCAAATCGTATGTTTTTGTACCTTTTCGTATGTTTTTCGTGGTTATTCTTTGTTTTGTTGTTCGGTTGATGTGGTGGTGCTTGTTGTGGTGTTTGTTGATTTCCTGCCGTACACATAGCCGTAAAAATCGGTGTTGATGACTTCATCGGACATGTAAAGTTTCGTTTCGACTTCCTTGATCTTATCGTCGATGTAGGATTGCGAAACTGTCTTTTCATCCACGTAGTAGGTCACTTCTCCGGTTTTCGTATTGTAGCCGATCTTGTCTGTCTTGAAACTATGGTCAGCGAAGATGACGAGTTCTTCCGAATCGGACAGGATATCATGTCCTGCGAGTATGCGTGAATCGTATGTCACGCCAAGTAAATTCAAGACAGTCGGAAGGACATCTACGCTTGCGCAGAGCTTCTTGACAGGAACCGGTTCTTCCATAGATGCAGACCAGATGCCAAGGCAGGAATGATGTTTTTCAAATGCATCATCGGATACATTCCTGCCTGCAAGCGCATCGTAGCCGCTGTCTGTCAGTCCATATGGATAATGGTCCGGTGTCACGATGAACACGGTCTTCTCCAGCTTTCCGGCTTCATCCAGCTTGTCGATCAGATCCTCTAATGCTTTATCGAGCTCCATCTGTGCCGCAATATACGCCACCGCGTCTTCCGGCAAGTCCATTCCTTCTGTGCATTTTTCTGCTTCCTCACGGTTCTTCAGGCACATGGCATTGTAATCGTAATTATATGGAAGATGCCCGCTGAATGTCATAAAATACATCAGAAACGGTTCTTCGTTAATAAACTCCTTGTATACTGCCTCGATCGTATCATAATCAGAATATGTCACATAGCTTGGGATATCCAGACCATAATCGATTGCCTTGAAATCATATCCCATATTCGCATGTGTCTCACTCCGGTTATAATAATAGAAGTCAAAGTCGTGGTATGCTTTGCTTGTGTAGCCTTTCTCATTCAATGCATTGCCAAGTGCATACGGCTGATATGTATCTGCTGACTTATAAAAGCTCCACTCTGACGAACAAGGATACTGTCCCAGGCAGTCTACAAATTCTCCGTCAATCGTACTGTGATACCAGATCGGATTATAGTAATTTTCAAATACAAAGCCGTCATTCATGATCTTATAAAGCGTCGGTGTGCAGTTTTTATAGATACCGTATTTGCACAGACTCTCCGCGGTAATGCAGACAACATTATACCCTTCAAACATGCCCGTATATTCGTTCTGCATGGTCGGCGTCTGCTGCACGCAATAAGCGGACAGATTCTTCAACTGCTCATCCTCGGTTGCCTGATACAGCTTCTTAAAATCGACCGCCGGATCAACCTGTTCTACATACACAGGTGCCGCATCCGTATCGGTTGCCGTAGCTTCCATTGCATCACTTTCGGTTGCCGTCACATCATCTGGCTGCATATCTGTATCATCCAAAGTAAATGTCACATCTTTCTTTCCACCCGTGATCATCGTCTGCGCATCCCGCACAGTCGTCACACATACGCCGAGCTTGTTCATCGAAAGCTCCAGCACATACTGGTTGTGGAACAACTGATACGGCGAATACATCGCGCGTCCCTGCACATTCAGCAGAAGGATGGAAATGGTGCACAGACAAACCGCACTTGCCACACTTATAAGCCTTATTTTCATCTTCGGTCTGTCAAACTTTATCAAAAATACACGCAGCAAAACAAGTGCGATTACCGGCAACATAAACATCAACATCCATCCAACATTCTGGCGGATCTTCTCGAACATCACGACCTTGAAATCCATCGCATTTCCGGCGCCGCCGACAGACACCAGACTTAAAAATGTCCCAAATATCCGGAAATAAATGAGCTGCACGATATCATACACGCAGAACACGGTAAGACCGACATATGCGATGATCTCATTTCCGATGCGCGGCAGCCATACGGTGAGTGCCGCTAAGAAAAGCCCCAACGTGGCACCGAACAAAACCGGATAGATACTCGTGCTTTCAAGTTTATGATAAATCGCCAGATGAAACAGCACTTCCAGATAGATGCCCGCGCCCGTAAAAAACGGGATGCGCCAATACGAAAATGCATGCTTTTCCTTCTTTAATTTTATTGTCTGTATCTGATTTTTCATTGTAATCCTCCAAATCTCACATACGCTCTATCAATCGCGCATTTTATTATATATGATTTTTCCTTGTTTTTCACTATCTTTTATTTTATAATTTAAAGTTAGTGTTTACGAAAAATAAGGAGGTACCCTATGGCTGAAGCATATTCAAATTTTGCTGCTGTCTACGATGCGCTCATGGACAACATTCCCTATGACGCATGGGCAGACTATCTGCACGGCCTGCTTGTGGAATATGATATTGCAAGCGGCATTCTGGCAGAGCTTGGCTGTGGAACCGGAAATATAACCGAGCGTATGGCAGATTTCGGATACGACATGATCGGTATCGACAACTCCCCTGCCATGCTGGATATTGCAAATGAAAAGCGGGAACAAAATCATTCTTCATCGCTCTACCTGTGTCAGGACATGCGCGAGTTTGAGTTATACGGAACCGTTGCAGCCATCGTAAGTCTCTGCGACAGCGTCAATTATATTACCGAACCGGAAGAGCTTACGCATGTATTCTCGCTCGTCAATAACTACCTTGATCCGGACGGTCTTTTCATCTTCGACTTCCATACGGAGCATTATTACCGGGATGTTGTAGCCGAAGCGACGATTGCTGAGGATCGGGATGATATCAGCTTTATCTGGGATAATTATTATGATGAAGAGGAAGCGATCAACGAGCTTGCTTTAAGCCTGTTCGTAAAGGAACCTTCGGATTCCGACGATAACCTGTTCCGCAAATATGAGGAATTACATGTGCAAAAAGGGTACACACTAAAGCAGATGGAACAGATAGTAGCCGATTCCGGTCTCACCCTGCTTGCGGCCTATGATGCATTCACACATGAACCGGCGGATGAGGAATGTGAACGTATTTATATCATCGCGAAAGAAACACGAAACAAAAATTCAAAGAAACAATATATACAGTAATTTTGTATACCACTGCATCAATCATAAATAGCAAAACATGCAAATATATATACAAAATTCAAGCGCTCATTTTAAGGAGGATACATTTATGGCAGATACAATGATTCGTGGCATGGCAGCGAACAAGCAGGTTCGTTTCTTCGCCTGCAACTCTACCGATACTGTGGAAAAAGCAAGAATTACACATCATACCAGTCCGGTTGTTACGAACGCACTCGGCAGACTGTTGACCGGAGGCGTGCTGATGGGTGCCATGTGTAAAAATGATACCGACAAATTAACACTCCGTATCCAGTGCCAGGGGCCGATCTCCGGTATGCTTGTCACTGCCGATGCAAACGGACATGTCAAGGGATATGTCAGCGAACCGGAGGTTATGCTTCCGGCAAACGATGTCGCAAAGGCTGTGGATCTCGGTGTCTTAAGCGTCATCAAAGATATCGGTCTGAAGGAGCCGTATATCGGCGACACCCATCTGGTAAGCGGCGAGATTGCAGAGGATCTGACCTACTATTTTGCAACAAGTGACCAGATTCCAAGCTCTGTGGCTCTGGGCGTGTTATTCAACGATGACACATCCGTGGCAAATGCCGGTGGTTTTATCATCCAGCTGATGCCATTTGCTGAGGACGCATTGATTGACGAGCTGGAGAAACGTCTGAAAGGATTTTCTTTCACTGCTCTTCTCAAGCAGGGCATGTCTGTGGAAGCTATCGTACGGAAATTGTTTGAAGGCTATGATGTCGAGCTGACCGATTCCATGCCTTGTGCGTATGTCTGCGATTGCAGCAAGGAGCGTGTCGAGCAGGCAGTTATCAGCCTTGGCAGAAAAGAGCTTGGCGCTATGATTGCCGATAACAAGCCAATTGAAGTTGTGTGCGACTTCTGTCACACGAAATATACATTCTCACCGGATGAGCTGTTGAATATTCTGAAGAATAAATAATCCGCTTATCCGATATAGTTTTGCATCACCTAAACAAAGCAGATGGTACAAGCTGTGATATAAAATAATACATCAAACACGATCACAAGGAGGTTGGTAATATGGAACGAATCGATTTACACGTACATTCCAATGCGTCCGACGGTTCTCTGACACCGACAGAGGTTGCCGACGAAGCAATGCGGATGGGACTTTCCGCGATTGCCCTGACCGATCACGACACGGTCGATGGCGTGGCAGAAATCTTAGACTATACAAAGGACAAGCCTTTGGAGGTAGTGCCGGGCATCGAACTGTCCTGCTACTATAACAATCGTGAGATTCATATTCTGGGCTTCTATATGGACTATGAAAACCCGGAGCTTCAAAAAGAGCTTGCCGTTTTAAAGGAAGCACGTGAGGGAAGAAATGAGAAAATGGTAGCGATGATGCAGGCAGATGGTCTCCCTGTCTCGATGGAGAAGCTACTTCACGGCAACCCGGACAGCGTCATTACGCGGGCGCATTTCGCAAGAGTTCTCGTCGAGGAAGGTGTCTGCAAAGACAAGGATACCGCGTTCCGCAAATACATCGGCATCGGCTGCAAATATTACCTGCCGAAGCCGCAGGTTACCTGTGAGACTGCTATGCGTATCTTAACGACTTATGGCAAAGCGGCATTTCTGGCACATCCTCTGCTCTATCATCTTGGTTATGCACAGATTGATGAGTTATTGGCGTATCTGAAAACACTCGGATTAAAAGGACTTGAGGCATTCCACTCTTCGAACAACCGCTTTGAAAGTGAGAAGCTCCGCTCGCTGGCTGCCAAATACGGACTGGCAATCTCCGGTGGTTCGGATTTCCATGGGGTTGTGAAACCGAATATACAGATGGGAATCGGACGGGGAAATATGAATATTCCAAAAGAACTGTTAGATATAATTAAAACTTTATAAATGTATCTCCGTGAAAAAAAGGAACCCAAACCGGGTTCCTTTTTCTATATGTTTACAGTTTCATGATTCCGAGTGTCTGCAGCAAAAGCAGGATCAGGAAGATTGGAGCGATGACCTTTACCATAGCAGTGTAAAGCCGCTTTCTTCCCATTTTACAACCGCTCTTTTCTACTTCTTCGATCACAGTCTTCGGTTTGATGACCCATCCAACGAGAATACAGGTTGCAAGTGCTACGATCGGCATCAGCAGATTGTTACTGATGTAATCCATGATATCTAAGATCTGCGCCGTTGAACCATTCGGAAGCTTGAACTCAAAGTACAGCTTGTTGTATCCGAGGCAGACAATGATACCAACGATCAGTGCGAAGATTCCCTCGATTGTGCCGGCCTTTGTTCTGCTTGTATGGAATGCATCCATAATACATGATACAACTGCCTCCATGACGGATACCGCACTTGTAATTGCAGCGAACAATACCATTGCAAAAAAGATTGTACCGATTATATTTCCGACAGCACCCATTGCAGCAAATACCTTTGGCAAAGATACAAACATCAGACTAGGTCCGGATGACATACCCTCTGTTCCCATAAATGCATACACAGCCGGAATGATCATCGCACCTGCAAGGAACGCAACAACCGTATCAAAAATCTCAATCTGATTAATTGATTTTCCAAGGTTTGCATCATCCTTCACATACGAACCATATGTAATCATGATACCCATTGCCACAGACAAGCTGAAGAACAACTGTCCGAGTGCATCGATCAGAACCGTAAATAACTTTCCGATTGTCAGTCCCTCAAAATTAGGAACAATATATATCTTAAATCCCTGCAGACCGGTTACTACTTCACCTGCATCATTTGTATTTTTCAATGTTAATGAGAATATTGCAATTCCCAAAATCATGACAAGCAGGATTGGCATGATAATCTTCGATGTAGACTCAATTCCTTTATTGACACCACGGAATACGATAAATGCAGATACCGCAAGGAAGATCACAAATGTAATAATCGGTTCCCACTGTGACGTGATAAATCCGGTAAAGAATCCATCCTGTGCAGCGTCGGCTCCATGTCCTGTCAAAAATACGAAGAAATATTTTACTACCCAGCCACCGATTGTGCAGTAATACGGCATGATGATAACTGGTATAATACTCGCAATAGCACCTAAGAATCCCCATTTATCATGAAGCTTCGTATATGCCGTGAGCGGGCTCTGTTTCGTCTTTCGACCGATCGCAATCTCCGTAGTCAGCAGCGTGTAGCCAAATGTCAATGCCAGAATGATATAGACGACTAAGAATAATCCGCCTCCATCCTTGGCTGCCAGATACGGAAACCGCCAGATATTTCCAAGACCAACCGCACTACCTGCCGCCGCAAGTACGAATCCGATTGATCCACCAAATGAGTGTCGCTTCTTTTCTTCCATCCTTTTTCCCTCTCTTTTTTCGTGCTCGATTCACAACACATACCCTCTTATAAAGAATTCTGTATCATGCATCTTGTCCGTTATTTGCTGTCTGATTTCATTTTGTTGTCCTATAAACAGCAGATAAGAGCCATTCTATCATAGATTCATTTTTAAATCTACATCTATTTGATAAAAACAGCAAAAATGGGCAGATATATGTGTGATACATACATCTGCCCGTACTTATGATTGTTATAATCTTGCAATTTATTTTACCTGATTGGCTTCATGGATGGTTCTATTTTCATAATCAACCGCATTCTGTAAGGTTGTCCGGCTGATTGCCGCAAGTGCCTCCCGTGTCAGAAAGCCCTGATGGGATGTAATGATAACATTCGGGAATGAAAGTAATCTGGCTGTGATAGAATGCTGTAACAGTTCGTCCTCCCGGTTCTCAAATACATTGTCTCCCTCTTCTTCGTATACATCCAGACCGACACCGAAGAATTTGCCCTGCCGGATACCCTGAATCAATTCTTCCGAATCGACAAGCGCACCGCGGGATGTATTGACTAAGATCACATCATCCTTCATCTGTGCAATCGTATCCTTGTTGATCATGTGATAAGTCTCATCTGTGAGCGGGCAATGCAGGGAAATCAGATCACTCTGTTTCAGCACGTCTGCAAGTGACATATATTTCACGAATTCCAGCTCTTTATTCGGGTACATATCATACGCGATCACGCGCATACCAAATCCACGACAGATCCGGCACATTGCAGCACCGATCTTTCCGGTCCCGATGATGCCTGCGGTCTTCCCATGAAAATTCACTCCGGTTAATCCAACTAAGCTGAAATTATTCTCCCGCACCTTGATGTAGCTTTTATGCACGTGGCGGTTGACTGCAAGCGCCAGTGTAATCGCAAGCTCCGCAACGGCTTCCGGAGAATAGCCCGGCACACGAAGCACCGTAATGCCAAGTTCATTTGCCTTTTCCAAATCTATATTATTGAACCCGGCGCAGCGAAGCAGCACCAGTTTGATGTTTATCTCCGCAAGCTTCTCCAGTACCGGTGCGCTCAGATCCGAGTTTACAAATGCACAGATTGCATCGCAGCCCTGTGCGAGTGATACAGTCTTCGGAGAGATATCAACTTCGTGGTAGATGATCTCGATGTCCGGGAAATGGGTGAGTTCTTTCTCGAAGGATTCCACGTCGTAGGCTGCTGCATCGTAAAATAGTATCTTCATAATATGTGTCTCCTTTCGTTGTTTTACAAATCAAACAGTTACGAATCCTACTATACTGACCGAGTTGCACAGAATACTTATTCTTCGCAGACGCGCTCTCGCTCACTTCCACACGCAGTGGTACTAAATTCGCAGGAATATCATACATCAATTATTTATTTCTTATTGCCCTGCTCATTAAGTACCAGCGTGTTCCAATGGTCTGCTTAATAATAAGTATTCTGTGCAACTCGAATCTACATATTGTTTCATTTGTAATTATTTAATTGTAACAATGAATCATACACACATATTATATCCAATTTTTCCTTGGTTATCACGTATTACTGCAATCGGATACTGATTTCGCCGGTTGAGAGGTTTTCGCGGGTGCCATCCTCGTACTCGACAAGGAGATGGCACATGTCGTCAATATCAAGGGCTGTCGCCTTGCGTTCGCCATCCTTTGTCACGACACGGATGCCTTTTCCAAGAACCAGACTGCGCTTCTTGTATTCCGCGATGAATTCTTTCTTCGCAAAGTTTTTGTAGTAATAGAAATAGCGGTTCAGTGTCTCTGCCAGAATCTTATTCTTGATGTCACCGCTTTGCTCCTGCAGGACAGAACCGGCGATGTTCTCCAGTTCTTTGCCAAATCCTTCCGTCGGCATATACAGATTGATTCCGATTCCGACGATCACGTATTCCGGGTCTAAATTTTCCATCTGGAATGCCGCCTGCGTCAGGATGCCGCATACCTTGTGCGAATCGATAAAGATATCGTTGACCCATTTGATCTGTGGTTTCTTGTCCGTGTATTTCTCGATTGCTTCGCAGACTGCCACGGCGGCGATTGTCGTGAGCAACGTCACTTCCTGATTCGCAATCTGCGGCTTCAACAGGATACTGAAATAGATTCCTGTATTTGCCGGCGACATAAACGACCGTCCCAGTCTTCCGAGTCCGTTGGTCTGTTCCATCGCGGCAAGCACCAGGCCTTCTTCCTCCTGCGTCCGCTCACGGAGTGCAAGGTTCGTGGAGTTGATACAGCGGAACACTTCCAACCGCACCGGGCACTCGACGTCCAGATATTTCGCCGTTCCCTGTACAGACAACACATCCGTATCCTCCGCCAGCTTGTAGCCTTTGTTGTTCACGCCCTCGATTGCAAATCCATCCTCCTGCAATTTGCGGATGGCCTTCCAGACTGCTGCCCGGCTGACAGATAGTTTCTTCGCAAGCTGCTCGCCAGACAGATAGGTGCCTCTGTTTTCTTCCAGTGTCTTTATGATTTCATCTCTGACTGCCATATTTCCTACTCTCGATTCTTTGTTTTTCATGTCGCCTGACGGCTCCATGTGTGTGTTCGCAATATATCTAAGTTTCTTCGGATGACTTACTCCGCAAGCTTTGTAATTCTTGCCGCATCATACGCGCCACTCCGGAGCATGTCAATCTCTTCCTTGTATGGTGGAAATGCTTTCTTCGCATCTGCAAGTGATTTCACATATGGTGTCTCCAGAATCTTCGGTACGTCCAAGAAATCCTTATGCCATACGATCTTGTATAACGCATCAAACCCAATCGAACCAAGTCCGATATTCTCATGGCGATCCTTCGCCGCTCCGCGTGGATTCTTGCTGTCATTTATATGGAATACCGCAATCTGGTCCTTGCCGATGATCTTGTCGAATTCTTCGATCACGCTGTCGAAATCATTTGCCACATCATATCCGGCATCGTTCGTGTGACACGTATCAAAGCAGACACGCAGCTTGTCATTGTAAATGACACCATCATAGATACGCGCCAGCTCCTCGAAGCTTCTGCCAATCTCGCTGCCCTTTCCTGCCATTGTCTCAAGCGCGATATGCACCGGCGTATCCTTGGTCAGCACTTCGTTTAACCCTTTAATAATGCTCGCGATACCGGCGTCGGCACCGGCATTCACATGGGAACCCGGATGCAGAACAAGCGTCTTGCTTCCCATTGCCTCGGTACGCTCGATCTCAGTCTTTAAGAAATCAACCGCCAACTGGTAGATCTCCGGCTTCACCGTATTTGCCAGATTGATGATATACGGTGCATGTACCACAAACTCTGTGATATCATTTGCCCGCATCAGTTCCCACGCTTCTTCCACGCGCAGCTCTGACACGTCCTTTCTGCGCGTATTCTGCGGCGCTCCTGTATATAACATAAATGTATTTGCGCCATAAGAGAGCGCTTCCTTCACCGAGCCAAGCATCATCTCTTTGCCGCTCATTCCAACATGACTTCCTATTTTCATACTGTATAAACTCCTTTTTATGAAATGTCTGTATATGATTTATGCCTTACAACGATTGTCCGGATTGAGGCTGCGTGTTATATCCATTGTTCGGCATTTGGTACATCGGATCACCATAGTATGGTGTCTGCTGCATGTTATTATCCCTTCCGCACAACGTTCCAATCGTGATTGCCAGAAATATCATAGCCAATATATGAAATGGTTTTTCCATAAAATTCCTCATATTATTCAGAATCGAAGCTTTCGCCAGCACTGACGCCCCATAAAAAAAGGCATATTTCCGGTTTACTGCAACCACACATACAACATTTAATACATTTAAAATAATATGGCTCACAAGAACAATGACTGAAATCGCCAATCCGGTTCTTTTCTTCTGCGATTTCCGTGTGATGGTGCATGCAAGAATATACAAGGCCACAATCAGAATCGGACATATAATGCAGCGGACATCAAAGATTCGTTCGGTGTTTACATCCACGCCAAAAGATTGAACATATTTGTCCTGCGGTCCAAAGTAAATAATCCAGTTCATAATCATAGCCAGCACACTGCAGATCATCGCGATTGTAACCAAGACATTTGTGCATTTTAGTTTCATACGCTTCCCCCATATTTATACTATAGTTTGCTAACCAAATAACCGGAGCATTGTCAAACAATCACTCCGGAATCAGTTTACAATTATTGTAATTATAGCATTTTTCTACAGGAATATCCACAGAAGATTTTACAGTACCTTACTGCCATTGGCGGTCAGCTTGAATTTCGCTCCGAACAACTCCGCCCCGTGCCGGCACATCTGCATCCGTCCAAGGAAAATATCGAAATACTCATACATCGTACAGATCTTCTCGTCAATTTTCAGTTCCAATGCAATCTGGCGTTTCTCCCGGTTGATCTTCAGATTCGCTTCCGTGACTGCGTAATTCACCCAATCGTGAATATCGTAGGTTGACTTATCCCGTGAGCGCACACGGCTTCTGCGGACATCCGTCTTATCCGCAATAATCATCGCGGCAGACACAATATCCACCGCTCCTCCGGTTGACTCGTCGTGATGCCCAATGGCAGAAACGATGGTTGCACGATCTGTAAACGGCATATCCATCCGCCGCAGGATGTCATTTGCAAGGAGCGCGCCATACTCGGCATGGTGTTCACGATTGACTGCATTTCCGATATCATGCATGTATCCGGCAATCCTCGCAAGTTCGATCTCCGCGTCGGCATGTCCGAACTTCTCCAGCAGATATGCCGCCCGTTCTGCCACCAGCATGCAATGTGTCTTCGAATGCTCCGTATAGCCAAGCGTGGCTAAATTCGCATCGCCCTTCTTGAGAAATTCGTTGATCTCTTTGTTCTTGATGATGTCTTTGTATAATATCTGTGCCATTTTTAAACCCTTCTTCTGTAATATGTAAATAGTTCCGGCAGGATCTGCCACATACTCTTCATGTAAAAACCCCCATTTATTATGATTTCTATTTCATAATAAACAGGGGTTGTTAAATATGTTATCTCGCATATGTTAAATACGCGTAAATGCTGTTTTACTTATGCAGTTGTTCTTTGTCTTTGATGTAGGCAAGCAAGCCCTGACAACCATCCATAACATCTTTAAATGTCTGGTCAAAATCACCGGTATACCACGGATCAGCCACGTCACGTGCTTCGCTCAGCCTATGCGTCTTCTCATAGTCCGCGAATGACAGCATCTTGTAAATCTTCCCTTCCACATCGCTGCCACCGGCAATCCGCGTCATATTCCGGATATTCGCACCATCCATTCCGATCAGATAATCATAATATGTATAATCCGCCCGCGTCATCTGTCGCGCCCGATGCGGAATCAACGGGATCTGCTCCTGTTGCAATTTTCGCTTTGTCCCATGGTGCGGCGGATTCCCAATCTCCTCTGTACTCGTCGCTACCGAATCAATCTCAAAACAGGAATCGAGATGAGATTGGAGGGCGAGGTGGGTGAATACGCTTTGTGCCATGGTGGAACGGCAGATATTGCCGTGGCAGACAAAAAGAACTCTAATCACTATTTTTCTTCCTCCTAAATTGCCAAGATATGCCCAAGTTTGCAAGGTTTTACGAGGTTTTCCAGGCATTCATATTTTTCACTCCAAAAGTACATAATCGGCAAATCACGGCAAGATTTAGCATTTTACTTCCGTCTGTAGTAGTCAAATCGTAGTCAGTAGTACGATGTGAAACTACTGCCGACAGGTGGGGGCATTTGAACACCCTTTTATGGTTGGGGTGTTCACCTTTTAACTATGGGGTGTTCTATACTATATTGTCATCACCTGAATCAATCGATTCCACGTGAGTATTTCCGCCTAATGCCGATGCTAAGCTTGCAACAACTCCAACAACAACCATTCCTGCCATCGCAGCCATTCCGGCAATCCATTTTTTGTTTTCCGAGTCTTTCTTATCAACCTTATCTGCCACATCTTTCATCTGTTCGATGATATACTTTTTTTCTTCAAATGATAAATCATCCTTTTCAAGTTCTTTCTGCAATGAATCTATGATGGCGCTATAAGTATCATATACCGATTGTACACTCTTATCATTTGATTCTATCCCTTTATTCAAGGTTTCCTTGTAATCAACAAGCATCTCCTTTGAGGTCTTCGCAAACTCTGGGAACTGTTCAAGTGCTTTCTTTGCAACCTCAGGATCCATTTTATCAAGCATGGATGCGAGATTTATAACCTTTGCCTTGGTAAGATGTCTAAAATCTTCTATTCCTAATTTCTTTAAAACCTTTTCTTCTGACAATAATTTAGCCATAACAACGCCTCCCTATTCATCTTCTTCGTTCTCGTAGTCTTCATCATCCATTGCATCGCTCTTCTCCCTGTTGCAATGCCTGTGGAGTAATTGAGCATTTGATATGTCGGTCTTGCCACCCTGCGAGAACGGAACAATATGGTCAACCTCTGCATCATCTATATCGAGAATTTCATTTTTGCACCACGAGCAAATATAACCCGGGTGGAACAGTTCCTTCTTCACGCTATCCGAAAAAGCTCTGCTGCTATCATCACTTCCATAACTCCCTGTTATCTTTGTCAGAAGGTTGTAAACAGTGATGATTCTGCCAAGCACCCTCTTTCTGGAACCTGTTGCTACATATGTATCCTCTCGATACTGGTCATTATTTAATTTCAAATCCTCGATTGATTTTCTGATTTCATCTGCATGAGCCATAAGGTCATGATTATTAAAGAAGGAAAACGGTATAATGATGGAATCATACACGGAGCCACTAAACTTTCCTATTACCTTTCCGTTCTCACGATTAACGGCAAAAAAGGCAGTATCACCAAGTATCTGCTTAATGATATCAATCGTTTTATTGAATAAAGCTTTACAATCGGCAATCTCTGAATCATCTGCATTCTGATGATTAAACATATAATCATTCATTGTCTTCATGATAGAAGACTTATAATCTGTAAAATTCCGAAGAGCGAAGAAACGAAGAATTCTCTCCTGATACTGTTTTCTCTTGTTTTCGTCATGAAAAAGTATAGGAAGATACTTGTTCCCTGCCAAATCCTCAAGCATTCTGTTATAACTACCACGATAAATGCAGTTACGAAGTTCCTGTGGTTTTAACGAGACAGCCCCTTGATTCAGGCGGGCAAATATCTCGTACTTGAGTTCCTGTGATTCCTTAAGGATACATATAGCATTCAAGGAGGAAGATTTCAGTTTCTTCTGTAAAGCCTTGTCCATATCCTTAAAGTACAGACCATTCAGTTCCTTCAACTCGCTTAATCCAGTAAGTGGGAACTTGTTCTCAAGATAAAAAACAAAAGAAGTGATTCTTTGCTGTCCGTCAATTACACTCCAAGTCTCATCATTTTCCTGACACAAATATACTGTAGGAATAGGAATCCCTATAAGCATTGACTCTATCAATTTTGATGACTGTTTCTGTGTATATACAAAATCCCTCTGATAATCAGGATCGGTTACAATATCCCCATCATCAAACATTTCCCTTATTGTAGATAAAGGAAAGTCTTTCTGGGTAGTATAAACTGTCTTATCCTCCATAAGTAACCCACGCCTCCGCTTTGTAAAATAATGTAGAATCTACTCCTATTCAGAGTACAATACCCTAAATAAATATTATATCACAAATCCGTCAAAATCGGTCATAAACTTTTGATTAAAGATTGCTCACTTCAAGGCTGAAGCTAATCATATATTTTCAAGGTACACACCTATCTAATCCACAACGAAATGGTGCTAGAATATAAATAGTACAAGCCAAAATGAGAAATTCCAAATACACATAAGCATGATACAATAGAGACATGCTGAAGGAGGATCTCATATGGCAAAGCAACATGACAAACAATTTAAACTTGATGCAGTCCAGTACTACGAGGATCATAAAGATCTTGGTGTACGTGGATGTGCAGAAAATCTTGGCACCGGATACAGCACATTAACAAAGTGGCTGAAAGACTTCCGGGAATCAGGTGATATTCCTGTTCGTGGTTCTGGTAATTACGCATCTGATGAGCAAAAGGAAATTGCCCGCCTCAGACGTGAATTACGTGATGCCCAAGATGCACTTGATGTGTTAAAAAAGCAATCAACATTCTGGGAAAATGACAGAAGCCATTTATCTCGAAGTGTCTGAGAATACGGAAGCTGCCAAAAAGGCTGGACGCCGGGTTTCCGTCTCCGGAATGTTGAAATTTTTAGGTGTCTCTCGCTCAGGATATCTTGCATGGCTCCACCACGTACCTTCTGATACAGAAAAACGTCGTGAAGCTGTAAAAGCAAAAATACAGGATATTTATGATGATTCCAAGCAAAACTACGGTGCTCCGAAAATCACTGTAGAACTTGGAAAAACTGGTGAAGTCATTTCGGAAAGAACCGTTGGTACATATATGCGCCAAATAGGGATTCGTGCTCAGTGGAGCAAACCATGGACAATTACCACAAAAAATTCCGATTTCAGCACTGAATTACAAAATATCCTTGATGAGCAATTTAATCCTAATCGTCCGAATGCAGTCTGGTGTTCGGATATTACCTACATCTGGACAATAGATGGATTTGTCTATCTGACCAGTGTTATGGATTTATTTTCTAGAAAAATCATAGCCTGGACGCTTTCAGAAACACTGGAAGTATCTTGCGTGATTGATACTATAAACAAAGCCAAAGCTCGCCGAAATATCGATCAACCATTAATTATCCATTCGGATCGCGGCAGCCAATATGTTGCAAAGGAATATATAAAAGCAACCGAAAATATGCAGCGTAGCTACTCAAAGAAGGCTTTTCCGTGGGATAATGCATGCATTGAATCCTTTCATTATATTATCAAACGTGAATGACTCAATCGCTTTAAAATTCGCGATTATAAGCAGGCATACCAGTTGATTTTTGAATATCTGGAAGCTTTCTACAATACAAAACGAATTCATAGCCATTGCAACCATATGTCACCAAATGAATTCGAACGATTGTATGAAAGAACACACACTGAGGCTGAGCTTCTGGCGGGTTAAAATGGGAAAAGTTTCTCATTTTAACTTGTACTAAATCTTGACATAGGACCAAACCGCATCAATGATTGTGGCATCAATATCATACTCATCAATCTTTGCCTGCACATGGCATTTTATGGTTTCTTCAATTTCTGCCGGATTCATTTCATTAATGTCATGGAACATTTCATTGGTCTTTGCCCTGAAATCTGCTATAATATTGCTCGTCATATTTTCCTGTACAATGCGGCTGGCTTCCTCAACCTTTTCCATCAATCCATCATAATCAATCGGTATCAGCTCATCCTTTTCCTTAATACTCCCTTTCGCTCCGTTATGGTCTGGAGCAACTTTCAAATCATCTACGATATCAGTCAGTGCTTCCCTAATTGTCACATCCGGATTGTCATAAACTCCACCGTCAATCTCCTTATAATCAGCTCCCGTAATGGAATAATCATAGCCTCCATCCACCTCTTGGATTCTGATATAGTGGTCTGCAATCTGAAAAGCAAGTTCGGTTTCTTCCCCAATCTCCAAGGATTTCTTCATATCTGCAAGCACCTGTTCCTTTTCATCACCAAGGTCAATGATTTCATCCCCATCTTCCAACGTATTGTCCGAAGTTTCCTGCTCCTGTTTCTCCAGCTCTGACTTCTGGACATTCTGTCCAGAGGTGTCAATCTCCGCTTCCTGCTCTTTTACTCCCTCCAAAGTCTACATAAAATCAGGAAGTCCGGTAAATCCAAAAGAATCCACAAAATGGGCACTATTTTCCCCATTCTGATGCAGGACCACAATATCACTAACAGACAGGGAATGCCCTCTGTAATCCTCTGGGTGGTCTATATTAAATTTCTCATAGATTGCTTCCAGTGTTTCGCCTTGCGTCTGCTCTTGCAGTTCAGACAGCTCTCCTACATAAATCAGTTCATAATTTTCCGGCTTGATTGCATCAAAATTGTCCTTCGTAATACCCATACGCTTTAAAAACTCTGTGCCTTCAAACCGTAGATGATCCAACTCCGGATTATGTTTCAACTGATAAATACCATACTTGTCAGAGCTGCCGTACAAAAGCTGTGCTTCTTTATTTATTATATTGTCCGAAAGTTCAGCCTGCATAGAACGAAGTTTTCTTTCATTTTCCCAATCGCCTTTTTCAATGCCAAAAATTCCTTCATGCTCCATAATTTGTTTTCTATCATCTACCGCGGTTTCCGAACCGTCATTGTGTAACAGATACACAGGCAAATCATGGTCAAATAATTCCAATGCTTTCTCCTGCGTCAATGGCAGCATTTCATTCCATGTATAACCGTACTCACGCATTTCAGACAGACCAATCATCGGGTCTGGAAGTACATTTATTTCTGCTCTTGCATCTATCATGGTAAGAGGTGCATTGACTGGCTGATTTTCTATCTGAAAGGCAAGTCTTTCCGCTAATTCTGTTGTCTTATCCATATCATCGAGCTTATATGCATAATTGACAATCAGATTCCTCTCATCGTCCGTATAGACAGTTGACCCAAATTCCAGACGATTGATAAGACTTTCTGCCTGTTGCATAACAGATAACTCCGTAACCGCTGTAATCTCCCCAGCGTCAGCATTATATTCAAAATCATAGAACTGCGGATATCCGTCATTCAGACCGTCACTTGCCATGATTGGAATAAATTCTACACCTCTCTCCTTCAGATAGTCTTGTACATTCCCATCCCACTCATTTTCTTCAAGCATTGCCATGTCATATAGGATTCCCTTTACCTGTTCTGCCGTCATATTTGTGATTTTATCAATCTCATATTCACTGCCCATAGAACCTGTTAATTTTACAATTACATCCGAAGCATTGACAGGCTCAAGTGATTTTTCCTGCATCTGCTTTAACTCTTGCACATCTCTTATCTTCTGTGTATCTGCGTTATAGATATAATCCAGATGATATTCCTCTACTTCCTCTGTCTTTTCGTCTCCAAGTAAAGTAACCCATGCACCTTTGCTCTCCAGATAGGCTTCCATACTCAGCCTGTCATCATCATCCATTGCGTGGAGTGCAGTTAATAATTCTTCTTTTTCCATTCCCCGCACATTCAGAAAATCATATTCTAAAAGGTCACTGTTTCGCACAAGCAAAATCGTATCCTTTTCCTGCACCATCTCACGATTAAGCTGCAATTCTCGTAACGCTCCCTCAATTCCTGTAATAAGCTCCGATGCCGTCTTTCGTATGGTGTCCAGAGAAGATTTCAGTTCCTTCATATCCTTACCACTACTCCACCCTGCAATATAACCAAAGGAATAATCCGAGGTATCTATGCCAAAATGCTGGCATACCGTATAGGCAACGCTTTCCGCTTCTACTTCTTTTGTATTCCTGTCCTTTGCAGGTGCTTCCATCAAATCATCCCGATTGATTTCCTTATTATGCAGCATGGAATGAGCTACCTCATGAACCATTGTCTTTAAAGTCTGGCTCTCGCTCATATTCTCCTGCACCGCAATCCGCTTTTCCTCTGTATGGAAATATCCTTTGGAATCGCCGGGAATATCCTCAAAGCCAATAGGAACCGTGGCAACATTCATAAGTGCCTGCACAAAATCCTCATATCCCTCCACTGTAGATAACAACTCCTGTGCTTCCAGTTCCGGAATCGGCTTTCCGTCTGTCTGTGATACATCAAATACAGACACAGCACGAAACGCCGGAATTGTGACCTCTACCTGCTCCTTTGGGGGCATACCGTTTTCATCAAACATCATCTCTCCGGTTACAGGGTCCAATTTATCCCGTTCCTCTTTGATTTTGTAAGGTGCAGTGGCAAGAATACGGATTGCCTTTTCGCCTTTATTAACGTGTCTTTCAAAATTCTTTTGCCATGCCTTATATCCGGCTACAAGTGTTGCTTCCGGCCTTTGCATGGCGATAAGTAAAGTGTTGTTAAAGCTGTAATTATGAAATTTTGACATAGTAGAAAGATAAGTCTTGTACTTTTCGCTCTCAAAAAGCTCCTTTAATCCTTCCTCCAGCTTGTCTGTGATTTCCTGTACTTTTTGTTTTTCTGTTCTTTCGTCTGCCATAATAAACCTCCATATTTTCATTTTTTGCACGACAAAAGGCAGCCAGCTCTGGACTGCCTTCTGCATAATATATGCTATTTATTTCTTGTTACTAAATTACTATCTAATTCGATTTTACTTATTGCAATTTACTCCTGTCTCCTTTCTATTATTGATAATTATCATGAATATATTTGTCTTTGATAGATTATATAAACTATCAAAGGTTATAATTTTAGGAAATTTTGCTGCACTCTATATGCATTATCTAATTCTTCCCATGTTGAAATACTTAATGAATGGATCTTTAAACAATAATCCATTATAGTCTTTCGCAAATATGTATCCACCTTTTTTATTTCATTAA
>ERZ1035001.400-NODE-400-length-23856-cov-5.044494_pt1 | contig 23856 bp, 16 predicted proteins | sample MGYA00520685_ERZ1035001 | MGnify/ENA primary metagenome ERZ1035001 (study PRJEB33766, sample SAMN09781749) | gut metagenome | biome: gut microbiome | host: Homo sapiens | place: Madagascar | study: EMG produced TPA metagenomics assembly of the PRJNA485056 data set... | reverse complement strand
GTGGGCAGCACCGCCAGCAGACGATCGATTTCCGCCAGCGTTTCGCGCGCCAGCGTTTCCGAGGTCGTCAACAAAATCGCCGGGGAATCAGGACCATGCTCAGCCTGACCTAACAGGTCAGTGGCGCAGATTTCACCATCCACACTTTCATCGGCAATGACCAGGGTCTCCGTCGGCCCGGCGAACAGATCGATACCGACGCGGCCAAACAGCTGACGTTTGGCTTCAGCGACAAAGGCGTTGCCCGGCCCCACCAGCATATCAACCGGTGCGATGCTCTCGGTACCGACGGCCATCGCCGCCACGGCCTGAATACCCCCCAGGCAGTAGATTTCGTCGGCCCCCGCCATATGCTGCGCCACCACAATCGCCGGCGCCGGTTTACCGTTAAACGGCGGCGCACAGGTGACAATGCGCGGCACACCTGCGACTTTCGCGGTGATAATCGACATATGCGCCGACGCCAGCAGCGGGTATTTCCCGCCCGGCACGTAGCAACCCGCCGCGCTGACCGGAATATTTTTGTGTCCCAGAATGACGCCCGGCAGCGTTTCAACCTCGATATCTTTCAGGCTGTCGCGCTGGTGCTGAGCGAAGTTACGCACCTGCTCCTGCGCAAAGCGGATATCAGCAATATCGCGATCCGACAGCTGCGCATAGCAGTCATCGATTTCCTGCTGCGACAGGCGGAAGTTTGCGCGATCGAGCTTATCGAACTTAATCGACAGCTCGCGCACTGCTGCGTCACCGCGCGCTTCAATATCCGCCAGGATTTTCTCTACCGCTTCACGAACCGTACGGTCGTGAGATTTCACTGCTTCAGATTCCGCACCGCGCTTGAGCCAGATAGCCATAACTTGCCTCACTATGATGTTAATGAAATGCTAATGCATTCGAATTCACTTGCATCCTGGCGTGAATAAAATGTTATGTGAAGCAGCAATGCATTCGAATGCAACGGAGATCGCAAAATTAGTGACAGGGGGGAAGATTCACGCATAATGGCGGGGCATGGGTCAGGAGAGGCAACGGAATGGCAGGTCAAAACAAACGAGCAGTCACCAGTTACGATGTCGCGAAAGCGGCTGGCGTCTCGCAATCTGCGGTATCCCGCGCCTTTACCGAAGGAGCGAAAATTTCGCCAGCCACCAAAGAAAAGGTGCGTAAGATCGCCGCCGAGCTGGGCTATCGTCCGAGCTTTATCGCCCAGTCGCTGATCACCCGCCGCTCAACGCTTATTGGTGTTGTCGTTCCGGGGTTGGTGAATCCCTTCTACGCCGCGGTTCTGGATGAACTGTCACAGGCGTTGAACCTGATGGGATACCGGGTACTGTTGTTTTCGATGTACCGCGATGATGACACTACCCCCATCATGGAAGAGATTCTGCGTCATCGTGTTGAAGCGCTAGTGCTGGTGTCCAGCAGCCTTTCTTCACACTTTGCTCATGAATGCCAGCAGCTCGGCCTGCCGGTGCTGCTGCTCAACCGCAAAAACGACAGCCGGTCGGTTTCCAGCGTCACCAGCGATAACCTGGCTGGCGGCGCCGCGATTGCCGATTTCCTGCTGGATCTCGGCCATCAGCAGCTGGCATTTGTTGCCGGTAGAGATACCTCCTCTACCAGCCGCGACCGTGAGACAGGCTTTCGACAGCGTCTGGAGGCCCGCGGCGCCCGCCCGATGCTGCGCGATAGCGGAATGTGGTCGATAGAAGAAGCGATGAACGCCACCCGCAGGCTGATGGCGCTACCAACGCCGCCGGACGCGCTATTTTGCGCCAACGATATGATGGCCATCGCCGCCCTCAATGTGGTTGTCGGCGAAATGGGCATGAAGGCGGGCGAAGATATCTCCATCGTCGGGTTCGATGATATCGCCATGGCCAGCTGGCCGCTGATAAATTTAACCACCTGGGTCCAGCCGCTATCGGAAATGGTGGATACCGCCATCGCCGTGCTGAAAACGCAGCTAGGCGCGGCTGAAACCAGCGCCGTTCAGCATGTCCTGCAAGGGAAGCTTATCGTCAGGGGCAGTACCCGCCCGCGACGCTAAATCAGCGGCTACGCCACACCGTTATTGCCGTGGCGTATAAATGCCGGGCGCTGGTTAAGGGCCATATACCAGCGTTCGACGTTTGCCATCTCCGGATGGGCGAACGGCGTCATTTTCCAGCGATGAACCGAAAGCCCCAGCACGATATCCGCCAGCGTAAACGTCTCGCCGGTCAGCCACGCGCCGGTGCGCTGTAGCTGGTTGTCGACAATCTGTACGCAGCGCGTCCACGCGGCAATACTCTCTTTAATTGCCGCCGGATCCTGAAAACGCGGATCTTTACGCACCAGCCCCGTGAACGCGTAGCGCCACGCGCTGTTAAACTCCGTCGCCTGCCAGTCCATCCAGTGTTCTACCTGCGCCGCGGCCCGCAACGCAGAGGGCAGCAAATCGTCACGTCCGACCTTACGCGCCAGATAGCGGCAGATGCTGTTCGACTCCCAAAGGACAAAATCGTCTTCCACCAGCACCGGCACTAACGCATTTGGATTCAGCGCCAAAAATTCCGGCGTATCAAGCGGGCTATAGCCGCTGCCATAATCTTCCTGCTGATACTCGATACCCGCCTCTTCGCAGGTCCAGAGGACTTTACGCACGTTAATAGACGAGCGTTTACCCAAGATTCTTATCATCGTCAGCAACCCTTTTTCGTAATATGGCAGACATGAAGCTTGCCGGATAATGTGTATAGTGGATTGCAGAATAATTATCCACTACAGGTACCCTTACACATGGTCACTCCCTTCAACATTTTAACGCCCGGCAATATCCGCTTTGGCCGCGGGCAGGCCCGCAGCGCCGCGCCGTGGCTGGCGCAATATGATGCCCCGGTGCTGCTGGTTCACGGCGCGACCAAAAATCGCGCCCAATTTTTACTGAACGAACTGACCGCATTACATCTTCAGGTCAGCACTTTTGCTATCGCCAATGAACCCACGCTGGACGATATTGAACGCGGCGTACGGCTGGCGCGCGAGCGCGGCGGCGGCGCGGTCATTGATGCCGGTAAAGCCATTGCCGCGCTGGTCCCGGCAAGCGGGCCTGCCATCGACTATCTGGAAGTCGTCGGAACGGGGAGAATACTGGAAGCCAGCCCGCTACCGTTTGTCGCTATTCCCACAACGTCCGGCACCGGCGCGGAGGTCACTAAAAACGCGGTCATCAACGTCCCGCAGCAGCAGCGCAAAGTCAGCCTGCGCGACGATCGCATGCTGCCGCAGCTGGCGATTGTCGATCCAGCGTTAACGGATAACGCCCCCCGCGCCGTCACCCTCGGCTCCGGCCTTGATGCCTTAACTCAGGTTATCGAACCCTGGCTGTGCACCCGGGCGACGCCCTTCACCGATGCCCTGTGCCGGGAGGCGATCCCCCGCGGCATCGCCGCGTTAAAAACGCTGATGGAAAAAGAGTGTGCCGACAGCCGTGACGAGCTGGCATGGGTCAGCCTGTGCGGCGGGCTGGCGCTCGCCAATGCCGGGCTGGGTGTGGTTCACGGTCTTGCGGGGCCGCTTGGCGGGCTAAGCGATGCCTCCCACGGCGCGCTCTGCGGATGCCTGCTGCCTTTTGGGCTGGAACTCAATGAGTCGCAGGTAACCAATCCGGCGCTGCGCCAGCGTTTCCTCGACGTGCGCCAGTGGATCGCCGCCGGACTCGGCGTCTCGCCGGATGACGCCTGGCAAAGCCTGCGCGAATGGAGCCAGCGCTCAGGGCTCGGCAATTTACGCGACCTCGGCGTGCCGCGTGAAGCGCTGGAACCTGCCGCGCTGGCGGCCAGTAGTTCATCGTCGATGAAAGCCAATCCGGTCACGCTGGAGTCAGAGCAACTGCTGGAGATGCTGGAAGCCGCCTGGGAGTAAACGAGCCAACCGCCTGCGTTTACCCGGGGCGGTTCAAATTTTGTTGCATAATGAATGCTCCGAATTTCGTTTTCGCGCATCCACCACAACGGTAAATATTCACCCTTTAATTTCAAAGACCTGCTCGTCTTACCTGCCATTTTTATGCACTGAAAAGCGTGACCTGACGCACAGTTTATCTTCCGCAGACCGAAGCGAGTGTCTACGCTTATTAGAGAGCCCGGGCATGCCCGGCCCCTAAACTCACGCTATCCGGAGGCCTGTATCGCTATGTTCAGCCAGAAAATACGCAACGTTGATGACGACGAGTTGAGGATCGAAAATGATCCGTGCTACGAAGCCGATCCGTATGAGTTAAAACTGGATGAAATGTTCGACGCCGAACCGGAGCCGGAGATCATCGAAGGGCTACCGGCGTCTGACGCCCTGACCCCCGCCGACCGCTATCTCGAGTTGTTTACTAACGTACAAAAGTCGCGCATTTTTCTTGATAGCAAAACCTTTCCCGACTGCGCGCCAAAACACGATCCGCTGGATATCCTGATGCACTACCGGCGGGTTAAGCGTACGCCGGAGTTCGATTTACGTCAGTTTGTGGAAGACAACTTCTGGCTACCGGATAGCCATGCCGATGATTACACCTCTGACCCGAAACTGACGCTAAAAGAGCATATTGATAAACTGTGGCCGGTGCTCACCCGTGAACCGCAGGATCATATTCCGTGGTCATCGCTGCTGGCGCTACCGCAGTCGTACATCGTCCCCGGCGGGCGTTTTAGCGAGACCTACTACTGGGATTCCTACTTCACCATGCTGGGGCTGGCGGAAAGCGGCCGTGAAGATTTGCTCAAATGTATGGCCGACAACTTCGCCTGGATGATTGAAACCTACGGCCACATTCCCAACGGCAACCGCACCTACTATCTCAGCCGCTCCCAGCCGCCGGTATTCGCCCTGATGGTGGAGCTGTTTGAGGAAGATGGCGTTCGCGGCGCGCGCCGCTATCTCGACCATCTCAAATTAGAGCACGCCTTCTGGATGGACGGCGCGGAATCGCTGATCCCTAACCAGGCCTACCGTCACGTGGTGCGTATGCCTGATGGCTCACTGCTTAACCGCTACTGGGACGACCGTGATACGCCGCGCGATGAATCCTGGCGAGAAGATGTCGAAACGGCGAAGCATTCCGGCCGGCCGCCAAACGAGGTCTATCGTGACCTGCGCGCCGGCGCGGCTTCCGGCTGGGACTACTCCAGCCGCTGGCTGCGCGATATCACCAGGCTGGCGAGTATCCGCACCACCCAGTTTATTCCCATCGACCTCAACGCTTTCCTGTTTAAGCTGGAAAATACTATCGCCAATCTTTCGGGCCTGAAGGGCGATCGCGAGGCTGAAGCCGAATTTCGCCGTAAAGCTAACGCGCGCCGGGAGGCGGTTACCCGCTACCTGTGGGATGAAGAGTGCGGCTGTTTTCGCGATTACGATTGGCGCCGTGAGCAGTTGGCCTTGTTCTCCGCCGCCAGCATCGTCACGCTGTATGTCGGGATGGCGACCCACGCCCAGGCCGAACGGCTGGCGGATGCCGTACGCGCGCGTCTGCTCACCCCTGGCGGCATCATGGCGACGGAATATGAAAGCGGCGAACAGTGGGATAAACCCAACGGCTGGGCGCCGCTACAGTGGATGGCGGTACAGGGATTCAAAATGTACGGCCACGACCCGCTTGGCGATGAAATCGCCCAGAGCTGGCTGCAGACGGTGAATCAATTTTATCTCAAACACCACAAGCTGATTGAGAAATATCATATCGCCAGCGGCGTACCACATGAGGGCGGCGGCGGGGAATATCCGCTGCAGGATGGCTTCGGCTGGACCAACGGCGTGGTGCGGCGGCTTATCAGCCTGTACGGCGAGCCGAGGTCTTCGTAAGGCACTTTCCGTCGGCAGGCTGTGCTGCTAAGGTTTTATTTTCCCTTTGCCAGAGCCGACAACATGCCCGAACTGCTTACGCCGCGGCTGCGCTGCTCGCCGCTGCAGCTTGACGACTGGTCTTTTTTTCTCAGCCTGCAACAGGATCCGCAGGTGATGCTCTATGTCGCGGATAACCGGCCCATCGCCGATATCCGCGCCGCGTTTGATGCACGCCTGCCGCTCTGGTCGCCTAAGTCCTCGCACTGGCTATGCCTGGTGGTTCGCGATCGGCAAAGCCATACGCCCCTCGGCCTGACCGGCTATTGCCATCACGATGATGATATCGCCGAAGTGGGCTTTCTCTTCGCCCCACAGGCGCAGGGGCTAGGCTATGGATATGAATCACTGTGTGCGCTATGTGATTACGCATTTTCTACAGGCGGCATTCGTCGTCTTACCGCCAGCGTCACCGCCGGAAACCAGGCCTCAAGACAGCTGCTGCTAAAAACAGGATTTATACAGGAAGGAGAGCTACGCGAGAGCTACTGGTTACATGGCCGTTGGCACAATGACTGGCTGTTTGGCCTGATGCGCCACGATTACCAATAAGGCCCTGGGCCATCCGGCGAATGGGGACGACCCCGCTTTTCCTCTACACTGCCGCCAACAATAGAGGAAAAGACCATGACTATCACCACGTTAAGCCTGGCGGGACTGCGATTTATTCAGCAAACGCAAGGGCTGGCGCTACTGCCATATCAGGACCAGTTTGGCCAATGGCGGGTCGGCTATGGCCACGCTATTGATGAAGATGAGAAAGAGACGCCCATCACCGCTGAACTGGCGATGATGCTATTGACGGTAGACCTGCTGCAGTGCCAACAGATACTACAGCGCAGGTTGGTCGTGGAACTGACTCAGCCGCAGTACGATGCCCTGCTGGCGCTGGTATTCAGTTTAGATGGCAGCGCCCAGCCGCAGCTGGACGCTATTTTGCATTATCTTAACGGCCACAACATGACGCAGGCGCTGACGATATGGCGGAAAATTGACCGCGATAACGCCTTTCGCCTGCAGGAGTGCGAGTGGTTTTGTCAGACCGGTTAATTGTCACAAACGCTATTAAATGCCATCGCCGCCTGGGTCCGATTTTTCACATCCAGCCGCCGATATAACGACTCAAGATGCGCTTTCACGGTCCCGGCGCTGATATTTAACGTACGGCTAATTTCCTTATTAGAGCTGCCTTCCGCCAGCAGTTTTAAAATTTCCTGCTGGCGACGACTTAAATGTACAGCGTGTTTCCCGCGATCCGCCGAAGTCATTAACCATGTGCCAGGCAGACACATCATGCCCAACATGATGCTATTAATGATCTGGGCAAACATATCGGCGCTATCCTCACGTTGGGCAATGGCGCGCACGTTCCACGCCAGCGCCCGTTGCAGCCAGCTTTTATTATCATCCGAAACCACTAATAATACTTTGGCATGCGGAAAACGCTGCTGCTTCTCCTGGAGCAACCAGCAACAAAATTCACTATTCAGGTCGCCATCAAGCATGAGGAGCGCCTGCGGATGAGCCGTGAGCAGTTGCCACAGCTGTTCTGCCTGACAGGTGCTATGAATATTAATTTCAGGAATACGTTGTTGTAAGCCGACCTTCATTCCATGAATAAATATTGACTGCCTGTCAAACATGATTACTTGCATGGACTGCTCTCCATCGAAAATACCCCTTTTAAAAGTGGGTGAAGGGTAATATCAGCCGACAAAAATAAGAACTCGCCGTATGACCTAAGCCATTTTACCGATGGAGGAGATGATATAAACATCATGATGATGAATAGTTACACGCCAGCGCGGAACGATTACTCATTCATAATATTTATTACATTTAATGTGAGGAATTCCTTAATTAAGCGGATAGATAACAGGATAATAATATTATTTCTGCCAGTGTAATCGAGTCGCTGAAAATCAGCGATACGCATGATGCAAAAGAGTGTTACGGAATAATAAAAAGCACAATATGAAGGCGCCCTACGCTATTATGCGCAGGGCGTGATCATTATAAAAACATGCCGCCGGAAACCTCAACGCGCTGGGCGTTCATCCAGCCGAGCTCGTCACTCAGCAACGCGGCGATAGCATCGCCGATATCATCCGGCAGGCCGACGCGGCCTAGCGCCGTCTGGGCGGCAATATGCTGGTTAAGCGGGGCATTATCGCGCACCGCGCCGCCGCCAAAGTCGGTTTCAATTGCGCCGGGGGCAATGATATTAACCGATATTCCGCGAGCGCCGAGCTCCTTCGCCTGATAACGGGTTAACACCTCCATGGCACCTTTCATCGCCGCATAAGCGGAATAGCCCGGTAGTGCAAAGCGTGCCAGCCCGCTGGAGACGTTCAGAATGCGCCCACCGTCTTTAAGCAAAGGCAGCAGCTGCTGGGTAAGGAAGAACGGTCCCTTAAAGTGGATGTTCATCAACTCGTCAAACTGCCCTTCGCTGGTCTCGCTAAACGGCGCGGTCAACCCGATGCCGGCATTGTTCAATAAATAATCGAAGCTGTCGCGCTGCCACTTCTCCTTCAGACATTGCGTCAGCTGTTGTACAAAGCCTGCAAAACTGGCGGTATCGCCGACGTTCAGCGACAATGCTGCCGCTTTCGCTCCTGTTTGCTCAATTTCGCGCACCACTTCCCGCGCCGCCTGCTGGTTGCTGTGGTAAGTCAGAATAATATCGGTTCCCTTCGCCGCCAGCTTCAGCGCCGCGTTTTTTCCCAGACCGCGGCTGCCGCCGGTTACTAAAGCGATACGTTGTGTCATCAGAAACCCCTTCGTCATTACGTGTGTGTGAATAAAGAGCTTATTAGCAGACGTAGTAACAATAAATGGGCTAAATTACGTTTTACTGTTTCATTATTAACAACAATAGGCAGTAAGCATGGATAAAATTCACGCAATGCAACTCTTTATTCGTGTCGCGGAACTGGAGAGTTTCTCTCGCGCCGCCGATACCCTTGGGTTGCCCAAAGGTAGCGTATCGCGACAGATCCAGGCGCTGGAGAGCCATCTCGGCGCTCGCCTGCTGCACCGCACCACCCGTCGGGTGCAGTTGACGCAGGACGGCATGGTCTATTACGAACGCGCCAAAGACCTGCTAAGTAATCTCGAAGAACTGGATGGTATGTTTCAGGGCGATCCGTCAAGCATTAGCGGCCGCCTGCGTGTCGATATGCCGATCAGCGTCGCCAAAAAACTGGTCATCCCGAAACTTCCCGCGTTTTTACAACAGTATCCCGGCATTGAAATCGAACTGAGCAGTAGCGACCGGCTGGTCGATGTGGTGCGCGAAGGCTTCGACTGCGTGATCCGGGTGGGTACGCTTAAAGACTCGGGACTCATCGCCCGCCCGCTCGGCAAACTCACGCAAATTAACTGCGCCAGTCCGCATTATCTGGCGCGCTTCGGCTACCCGGAAAGCCTCGACGATCTGGCGGATCATGCCTTGATCCACTACGCCAGCAACTTCGGCGCGCGGCAGTCAGGCTTTGAAGTCGTCAGCGACGGCGCCGTGCGCTGGGTGAAAACCGGCGGCGTGTTGACCGTCAATAGCACCGAAACCTACCAGGCCGCCTGCCAGGCCGGGCTCGGCATTATTCAGGTCCCGCGCATTGCCGTACGTGAACCGCTGCGTACCGGCGAGCTGGTTGAGATCCTGCCGCAGTACCGCGCCGAACCGATGCCGGTGTCGATTATCTATCCACATCGGCGCAATCTCTCCCGCCGCGTGCATCTTTTTATGGAGTGGCTGGGCGGATTGATGAAAGGTTATGTCGATTAATCGGCGCGGGTCGTCAACGCCCGTCGGGCCGATGGACGCCTGCAAGATGCGTCGTTTAAGGTATACTTTTGGCTGAATATCGCTGTAAAGAAAGGAAGAAATCACTTATGACGCCGGAAAACGACGATCGCCAACCGCCACAGGAAACGGGCCAGCAGCCGGAGAAAAACAAAAGTACGCTCGCCGCCATCAACGATTCCGCCGTTGGGCAGAAAGCTAACCAGGCGCTGAAAACGGTCACCGGAACGGCGGCCAAAGTTCAGCGCAATCCGGTAATAGCCCACCTGCTGCGCGCCGCCGAGCGGTTCAATGACAGGCTTGGCAATCAGTTTGGCGCAGCCATCACCTACTTCTCATTTTTGTCGATGATCCCCATTCTGATGGTCTCATTTGCCGCCGCTGGTTTCGTACTGGCCTGGCATCCGACGCTGCTGCAGGACATCTTCGATAAAATTCTGCAAAACGTCAGCGACCCGACGCTGGCGGCAACGCTTAAAAACACCATCAACACCGCCGTACAGCAGCGTACCGCAGTCGGGCTGGTCGGCCTGTTGGTCGCGCTCTACTCCGGTATTAACTGGATGGGCAACCTGCGTGAAGCGATTCGCGCCCAGTCGCGCGACGTGTGGGAACGTACGCCGCAGGATCAGGAAAAAATCTGGGTAAAATACTTCCGCGATCTGATCTCGCTGATTGGCCTGCTGGTCGCGCTGGTTATCACGCTGTCGATTACCTCCGTTGCCGGAGCCGCACAGCAGATGATCATCTCCGCGCTGTATCTCGATTATATAGAATGGCTGAAACCCGCATGGCGCCTGATTGGCCTGGCGATTTCCATCTTCGCGAACTATCTACTGTTTTTCTGGATCTTCTGGCGACTGCCGCGCCACCGTCCACGCCGCAAAGCGCTGTTCCGCGGTACGCTAATTGCGGCGATTGGCTTTGAGATTATTAAAATCGTGATGACCTGGACGCTGCCGGCGCTGGTGAAATCCCCATCCGGCGCCGCCTTTGGTTCCGTACTCGGGCTAATGGCCTTCTTCTACTTCTTCGCCCGTCTGACCCTCTTCTGCGCCGCATGGATTGCGACCGCGGAGTACAAAGACGATAAGCGGATGCCGGGCAAAGCCCACGATTAAAGTCATTATCGGGCTGAATAAAGACGCAAAATTCAGCCCGACCTATCATTTCAGCAGATAAATCCAGTGCGTAACTTTTATTTAACCTAAAACTGGTTTTATTCTCCAATATTTTAATTATGTGAAGCATTTCATAGAAGATATTTTCTCAGGGCGAAAATTATCCGCTTTTTGCCTGTTTTTTGCGCGATAGCGAGTTTTGTTACAGATTGAAATGTCTCTTTTGCTGTGGCTATATGGCTTTTCGTTCGCTCAAAAATAAGAAAGATCTATGCAAGCCACAGCCACTACTATCGACAACGCGCAAGACGCCACGCCGGTTAACTCGCGTAATAAAGTCGTCGTCGCCTCGCTCATCGGCACCGCCATTGAGTTCTTCGACTTCTATATTTACGCCACCGCCGCGGTTATCGTCTTCCCCCATATCTTTTTCCCACAGGGTGATGCCGCCGCCGCGACGCTCCAGTCGCTGGCGACGTTCGCCATCGCCTTTGTCGCGCGCCCGATTGGCTCAGCGCTATTCGGCCACTTCGGCGACCGTGTAGGCCGGAAGGTCACACTCGTCGCCTCGCTGCTGACCATGGGGATATCCACCGTAGTCATCGGCCTGCTGCCGGGCTATGAAAGCATTGGCATTCTGGCGCCGATGCTGCTGGCGCTGGCGCGCTTTGGTCAGGGTCTCGGCCTGGGCGGCGAATGGGGCGGCGCGGCGCTGCTGGCGACGGAAAACGCTCCGCCGCGCAAACGCGCGCTATATGGCTCCTTCCCGCAACTGGGGGCGCCAATCGGCTTCTTCTTCGCCAACGGCACCTTCCTGCTGCTGTCGTGGCTGTTGAGCGACCAGCAGTTTATGGAATGGGGCTGGCGCGTGCCGTTCATCTTCTCCGCGGTACTGGTCATTATCGGTCTGTATGTTCGCGTGTCGCTGCATGAAACCCCGGTGTTCGCTAAGGTGGCGGCGGCGAAAAAACAGGTCAAAATCCCGCTTGGCACGCTGCTGACTAAGCACGTGCGCGTGACCGTGCTCGGCACCTTCATCATGCTGGCGACCTATACCCTGTTCTATATCATGACCGTTTACTCCATGACCTTCAGTACCGCTGCCGCGCCGATTGGCTTAGGTTTGCCGCGTAACGAAGTGCTGTGGATGCTGATGATGGCGGTCATTGGTTTTGGTGTGATGGTGCCGGTGGCGGGCCTGCTGGCGGATGCCTTTGGCCGTCGTAAAAGCATGATTATCATCACCACGATGATTATTCTGTTCGCGCTGTTCGCCTTTAAACCGCTGCTCGGTTCCGGCAACCCGATTCTGGTCTTCGCCTTCCTGCTGCTGGGCCTTAGCCTGATGGGGCTGACCTTCGGCCCGATGGGCGCGCTGTTGCCGGAGCTGTTCCCGACGGAAGTTCGTTATACCGGCGCCTCTTTCTCCTATAACGTGTCGTCGATCCTCGGCGCGTCGGTCGCACCATATATTGCCGCCTGGCTGCAGGGCAATTACGGCCTGCCGGCTGTCGGTATCTACCTGGCGGCGATGGCGGCGCTGACGCTGATCGCCCTGCTGTTGACCCACGAAACCCGCCATCAATCGCTGTAAGTTGCAGGCCCTGACGCTGTTGCCGTCAGGGCCATCGCTCATCTCATCCTTACTTTTTCATCTGCGACAAAATCGTCCGGCACTGATTCGCCTCGCCTTCCGCCGGCGAGATCAGCGCCAGTAAAGCGGCCGCCGGCGTGACCAGCGTCGCCAACGCTGCCGCCACCGCGCCGCGGGCAATCAGCGGCCCGGCTTTCACCCCGGCATCCGGCGATTTAAAGGTACCGCGCACGTACAGCGGAGAACGCAGAGTAATCACCCGCAGGCCCTTACTTTCCGGGTCAACGGTCAGATCCAGCTGTTCAGAGGCAAAGCTGGCGGTGCCGGTAATGTTAATCAGCGCGTTCTCGGTATCGAAGGCGAAAATTTGCGGTCGCGCCACGCCGTTGACCACATCAATATTGGCCGCCGCGCAGTTCACCCGAACCTCCTCATCGCCAAAAATCTGCCCGATGATAAAGTTACCGACGTTTAAACCGAGGATTTCCATCAGGTTGCGGCTAATCAGACCATCATTCATCAGTAGCTTAAGGTTGCCGTTGCTGTTGCCGAGCAGCGCCGCCACCGAATTACCGCTGCCGCGCAGTTGTACATCGCCGCTCATCTCACCGAGCGTTTTCTGCATCATTTCAACGTTCGGCATCAGCGCCTTAAGCTTGAGCCGCCGCGCCTGCAAATTGGCTTCGCCCTGTAGCGGTTTTTTATCGCCCTGCAGATGCACGCTGCCGGCAATCGAACCGTTGGCCAGGCCAAAGCGCACCGGTTGCAGACGCAGGTCGCCGCGTTCAAGAATAATGTGGGTCGCCAGGTCGCTGATGGGCAGAGTACCGCCGTGTTCGATTCGCCGCCCCTTGAAGCGCACATCGGCGTCCATCACCTGCCATTTATCCGTCTCAAAGCGATCTGCCGGCAGGACTTTCCCCGCCGGCTGTACGGCATCTCCCGCTTTACGTGATGAGGATTTCTTCGCCCCGCCGCCGGAATCAGCGCCAATCAGCGGGCCGAGGTCCGCCAGACGCAGCTGTTTAGACTCCAGATCGCCGGTAAGCTTCGGTCGCGGTTTGCCGGTGGTATAGGTCAACGAACCGTGGATATCGCTGTCGCCAATCCGGCCGTTAAAATCGCGATAGTCAAAACGCATGCCGTTTTTATGTTTAAAGTCGGCGCGCAGGCGGCCATCGGTGGAAAAGGATGGCGTTTCCGGCAGCAGAACGCCGGTCAGATCGTAGAGGTCGCGCAACGAGTCGCCGGCGAATTTCAGCCGGAGATCGAGCCCGCCGACGTTAAGCGGATCGCTAACCGTGCCGCTAAACGCTATCCGGGTATTACCAGAGTGAAAATCGCCTTGTAGCGGGAACGGGGTACTATCGCTACGCAGCGCCAGCATGCCGCCAATTTTGCCGCTGCCGCTCAGCGGTTGGCCTTTGTAGCGCCCCTTCACCGACAGGCCAAAGATATAATCGCCGGCTTTTTTCGCCTGCGCTTTGTTGCCCGCACCGGTGACTTCGCTAAACGGCAGCGCTTTGCCAAGCGGATCGACCACGATCGCGATATTGCTGCGGGTTACCTTATCGTCAATGGCGATGTTGCCGCGATCGAAGAGAATATTATCAAGGCGGAAAGACCAGGCCGATGGCGGGTTGGCTTTTTCGGATGCCGGGTCAGAAGCTAATTTAAAGGTCCAGTTATTGCTGTTTTCCGTCAGCCTTATCAGCCGGACGTCGGGCTGTTCGAGCTTAATCCACGGCAAGTAGACCGTTTTGCTCAGTAGCGCCAGCGGGGCCAGCGTCGCTTCCACGCGCGGCAGATGTACCATCGTCACTTGCGGAATGTCGGGCGGGTTACCCAACACGATATCTTCGGCATGCACATGCGGCCACGGTATCCAACTGCGCCAGCCGCGCTCCTCAGGCTGTCGCTCCCACACCACACCCAGATCGCCGCGAATGGCGAATGGCCGATTGAGCTCGGCGGAAACTTTCTGATTGATCGTCGGCTTGAGCCGGTTCCAGTCAAAGGTCGCCAACACGATGAAAAAAAGAACGATTAACAGCACAATCGTTCCCGAGATAATAGCAATCGTTTTACGGGTTCTGGTCATCCCCTCTCCGCTCCTTTTGCGTCTCGTCACTCCTCACTATAGTTGAAGAGCGCGGATTCATCCGCCAAATGCGCTTTTCGTCACATTTTGCGCGTCAGGTCAAAAAATAATGGAACGATGTTTTAATATGGTTGACCCTGCCGGGTGCCCAGCGCAAACTACCGTTAATTTCGATTCAATTTCAGGTCAGCACTATGTCTAAGAAAATTGCCGTGATTGGCGAATGCATGATTGAACTGTCAGAGAAAAACGCGGCGGTGAATCGCGGTTTCGGCGGCGATACCTTAAACACATCCGTCTACATCGCGCGCCAGACCAGCGCGGATGCCCTAAGCGTACACTACGTGACCGCGCTGGGCACCGACACCTTCAGCCAGCAGATGCTGGAGTCCTGGCAGGGCGAACAGGTAAAAACCGATCTGATTCAGCGCATGGCTGACCGGCTGCCTGGCCTTTACTACATTGAAACGGACGAGACCGGCGAGCGAACCTTCTACTATTGGCGCAACGAAGCGGCGGCCAAATTCTGGCTCGAAAGCGAGCGCGCAGGCGCCATCTGCGAAGAGCTGGCTACCTTTGATTACCTCTATCTGAGCGGCATCAGCCTCGCCATCCTCAGCCCGGCCAGCCGGGAAAAGTTGCTCACCCTGCTACGCGAATGCCGCGCCAACGGCGGGAAAGTGATTTTCGATAACAACTACCGTCCGCGCCTGTGGGCCAGCCAGCAAGAGACTCGCCAGGTGTACCAGCAAATGCTGGAATGTACCGATATCGCTTTTCTGACGCTGGATGATGAAGATGCGCTGTGGGGAGCGGTACCGGTTGCCGAAGTTATCGCCCGCACCCACACCGCTGGCGTAGAAGAGGTGGTGGTGAAGCGCGGCGCCGACTCCTGCCTGGTGGCGATCGCCGGCCAGCCGCTGCTGGAGGTGCCCGCGGTGAAGCTGCCGAAAGAGAAAGTAGTGGATACCACGGCGGCGGGCGATTCGTTCAGCGCCGGCTATCTGGCGGTGCGCCTGACCGGCGGCGACGCGGAATCCGCGGCGAAACGCGGACATCTCACCGCCAGCACGGTTATCCAATATCGCGGGGCGATTATCCCGCGCGAAGCGATGCCGGACTAAGACCCTATTCCCCCTGCTTGCGCTGCGCTTAGCAGGGCTACCAAATCGTACAGTGCTGTAGCCCCGGTAAGCGGTAGCGCCACCGGGGATTTTGAGGCCACCAACACCGGCTATAAATTAAAGGCAAGTCGTACGAACCGTAGGCCGGATAAGGCGTAGCCGCCATCCGGCGCAAAAGCGGCTCCGCGCCCGCTGCCTATGTTACTGCGCTGGGGGAATATCCGTCGCCTCGTTATGCGCATCAACCGTATCCGGCGTCGCGCTCACCGCCGCAGCGGGCGCAGGCGCCATCAGCTTTTCCCACGTCGCTTTTAGATCTTTCATGTTGTACTCCGGCTCGCCTTTCGGCTGCTGCAATACCAGCGCCATATCCTGCGACAGCTGCTGGCGCAGATACTGATTCAACATGTCGACCGTCAGTGAGTTCAGGAACTCCTGGCGCAGTTTCTGATACTGCTCCGGCGCGATATCCACCACCTGATTTTGCAGCGAACGCATACGTTGGCTAATCAGGATATCGGTATCCGTGCGGGCATAGGTGGCGAACAGCTTTTGCAGTTCGAGGTTTTTCTGTGCAATCAGCGCATCGAACTCTTCCTGCGGCAGACCGTTGTCGCGCACCTTCGCCAGCTCGCGCGATACCGCGCTCAGGTTGGCGTTCAGACGTTCGCCCGGCGAGTCGATATTGATCGCGCACTGAGCGCGCTGATACAGCACGCGGCAATCAAAACCGAGGCCGATATCTTTTACGTTGCTTTTGCTCAGGTTCTGCTGCACGTGCCAGAACAGCGCTTCCCGAGCCAGGTCATCGCGCCAGTAGCGCTGCAGCGCGGCGGAATCGCGGATTGGCTGCCATGGGGAATCCCACATGATCGACAGCTTATCCTCACGCACGGCATCGGTCATGATGCTGACCGGCGTAGCCGGCAGAGGCGATAGCGTTGGTACCGCCGCCGGGGTCTCGCGTTTACCTTTCAGTTCGCCGAAGATTTTGTTGATCTGCTCCGCGACGCTGCGGCTATCGACGTTGCCGACGACAATCAGCGTCATCGCGTCCGGGGTGTACCATTTCTGATAAAATTCTTTCAGTTGTTTAATATCAACCGGTTGTTTCAACGGCGCCGCCGGATCGTGACCGAGCATCGTCGAGCCCTTCAGGCGATAGCGCCACCAGCCTTCCTGAGTATCCAGCGGCCAGGTCGCCACCATATCGCTGCCCTGCAGCGCATGATTGACCGCTTGCTGGGTGATACTCAACTTACCGTTAGCGTCCGCCAGCCAGTTCAACGCCTCTTTAAGCAGGTCGTTGCGGTTGTTCGGCAGGCTCAGATTAAACAAGGTGAAATCATAAGAAACGATCGCCGGCGGTAGAGGACGCTTCGGGTCAATACTCTGCTGCCACAGCGAACGCGCCTGCATCGTCGGGAGGCTGCCGCTTTGGGTCAGCGCCAGGCGCGGAATGAAATGACTGAAGCCGCTCTGCTGAGTGCTTTCGCTCAGCGAGCCAATATTCACAGCCAGGCGGACTTCGACGCGATCGCTAGGGCGCTGCGGCGTGGAAAGTACCTGCCACGAAAAACCGTTCGCCAACGTCCCCTGTTGCCAGGCCGGGTCCGGCTGGAGCGCTTCTGCCTGCACAGAACCGGCCGTCGCTATCATCAGCAAACCACCGGTTAAGAGTCGAATTTTTGTGCCCTGCATGTGAACCCCTGATGAACATTCCTGGTTACATAGGCAACCCATCGCCGGGTTACCGAAAAAGGTGGTGAATCAAATACGTCGGTTAGACCACGCGTAGGCGAAAATGTCACATGAAGACGTAAAATAATCATGAGGTATCATTCCCCCAGAAGGGGAATGATACCTAATTTTGCGCAGGAGCCCATAGTCCATGGGCATAACATGAGGAATTACGAGGATAATTCTTGCGATTTGTCCGCGGGAACGCGGTTATTCAACACATCATCGAGCTGTTTGGCATCGAGTTCTTTCACCCATTTCGCGACAACCACGGTCGCCACGCCGTTACCCACCAGGTTGGTCAACGCGCGCGCTTCGGACATAAAGCGGTCGATACCGAGAATCAGCGCCAGGCCCGCCACCGGCAGATGCCCTACCGCAGAGATGGTCGCCGCCAGCACGATAAATCCGCTCCCGGTGACGCCCGCAGCCCCTTTCGAAGAGAGCAGCAGCACCACCAGCAGGGTGATCTGATGGAAGATATCCATATGGCTATTGGTGGCCTGGGCGATGAACACCGCCGCCATCGTCAGGTAGATGGAGGTGCCATCGAGGTTAAAGGAGTAGCCGGTCGGTATCACCAGCCCCACCACTGATTTACGGCAACCCAACTTCTCCATCTTATCCAGCATTCGCGGCAGCGCGGATTCGGACGAAGAGGTCCCCAGCACAATCAGCAGCTCTTCGCGGATATAGCGAATGAACTTGAAGATGCTAAATCCAGTGGCCCGCGCGATAGAACCCAGTACCAGCACCACGAACAGGATACAGGTGATGTAGAAGCAGATGATCAGTTGGCCCAGCTGTACCAGGGTACCGACGCCGTATTTACCGATGGTGAAGGCCATGGCCCCGAAAGCGCCGATCGGCGCCAGGCGCATAATCATGTTAATGATGCCGAAAATGACCTGCGAGAAGCTTTCAATGACGTTGAAAATCAGCTGGCCTTTGCTGCCTAAACGATGCAGCGCAAAGCCAAACAGGACGGCAAACATCAGCACCTGCAGAATATTACCGCTGGCGAAAGCGCCAATCACGCTGCCCGGAATAATATCGAGTAAGAAGGCGACAACACCCTGATCTTTAGCCTGCTCGGCGTAGACTGCCACCGCGTGTGCGTCCAGCGTCGCGGGATCGACGTTCATGCCCGCGCCGGGTTGCACTACGTTGACGATGATAAGACCGATAATCAACGCAATGGTACTCACCACTTCAAAGTAGAGTAGCGCCACCGCACCGGTACGACCGACGGCCTTCATGCTTTCCATCCCGGCAATCCCTGTTACAACGGTACAGAAGATAACCGGAGCAATGACCATTTTAATCAGTTTTACGAAGGCGTCGCCGAACGGTTTCATCTGCGCGCCAAGTTCCGGGTAGAAATGGCCCAGCAAAATACCGATAGCTATGGCCGATAAAACCTGGACATAGAGGCTTTTGAAGAGAGAGAGTTTCATAGGGTGTCCTTTGGGAATAACCACAGACAATGAAAGGTTATCTGTGTCTGTGGCTTAAAAATAACACCCTGGAAACATTTCAGAAATAAGTAAGCGCGAAGTTGCAACGGAATTGTTAAAATATTTGAGCTGACTCGCACAAACAAATAAAAATGTTACAAACTTGCATCGTCCTTATCGGCCTGCAGGAAGCGCTGCATAAAGCTTTCCAGCGGCAAGGCGCAACCAAACAGGTAACCCTGAGCGACATCCACGCCAGCCGCTTGCAACCATTTCAGCTGTTCTTCTTTTTCAACGCCCTCAGCAACGATCCGCAGCTTGAGCCCGCGTGCGAGCTGAATTATCGCCGGGACCATACTGGTATCATCCGGCAACATATCAATAAACGCCTTGTCGATTTTCAGGATATCAACCGGCAGCGATTTCATATGTTGCAACTGGCGCAACCCGGCATAACCCATGCCGAAATCATCCAGCGCAATACGCGTGCCGGCGTCGCGCAGCGGGCGCAGCAGGTCAATCACCGCCTGCGGATCCTCGAGACGGCAGCTTTCCGTCACCTCCAGCACCAGGGTGCCCGGGGCGATACGATAGCGTTCAATGAGTGACAGCAGCTCAACGCCGCGGTCAGGATGCAGCAACTGCAGTAACGAGACATTCACCGACAACGGCAACATGATCCCCTGCTGCTGCCAGGCTGCCAGCTGGCGGCAGGCTTCTTCCATCACCCAATAGCCTACCGGCACCATCAGCCCGCAGTTTTCAATACGCTCAATCAGATCGCACGGCAGCGACCAACCGCCATCGGGCTGTCGCTGGCGCAGCAGAACTTCCGCACCGCAAATATTGCCGCTGGTAATATCCACCTGCGGTTGAAACCAGATGGCGAACTGCTGATTCTCGAGCGCGGTGAGGATGTCGTGCTCTTCCATTAACCGACGCTGGGCTTTTTCCATCTGCTCGGGGTCAAAGAACTCGATCTGATTTTTGCCCTTGCGCCGCGCCGTCACCGCGGCGGAAACCGCCCGACGATAAAACTGTTCGGCGCTCAGTTCGCTATTAAACATCGCGATACCGACACTGGCGCAGGGCCGCAGCTGGACACCGTGCAGCGGCAATCGCTCGCTAATGGAAGTAAGCACTTGCTTACTTAACGACACCGCTTCCCACGGCTTGCTGAGTCCGGGGGCGAAAATAGCGAAATCGTAACCGCTCACCTGCGTCAGCACCATATTGGGTGGGATAACCGCTTTCAGCTTCTCAACCAGCGTCAGGAGCAGCATCTCGCGCTGGCTCTCTTTCAGGACGCCTGCGGCATCTTGCAAGGTCTCACAGGCTACCACCAGCAGCGCCGAGGGTTGCGGACGGGTTGTGGTCTGCTCCAGCATCGCCATCAAAAAGGCTTTGTTGGGGAGCTCAGACACCGGGAAACGGGTCGATTGCAGCGATAGCTCATCATGCTGACGCAGCAAAGACTGCTGGTTGCGATTGTAGCAACGCACCAGCATGCCGATTTCATCATCCTGGTGCAGTCGCGGCAGGCTCAGCTGATGTCCGAGCCGCTCCTGCGGCGGAATATCGTTAAGCTCGCGGGCAATGGCGCGCAGCGGGCGAACAATCAGCCGGTTAATGCACCAGGTAAGCGCCACCGTCAAAATGAGTACCAAAAGTAAGTAAGTAGTCACTAACGTCGCAAGCGCGCTCATGACGAATTTATACATGCGATAGGAATCCGCCTGCAGCACCAGATAGGCCAGCGGCTGCGGGTTAGCCGGACGCTCGAGTGAGTAAATCGGCAGGGATATCTGTACCGGCAGTTCAAACAGGCGAGTGATCATCACCGGCACCGGGCGTTCGGGAATAAAGCGCATCCGCAGCGCCTGAAATTGATTTGGTAGCACCACATCCGCCCGGCTGACGATCCCAGCAGGCTGAATGCGGCCCAGAATGGCTTCCGCTTCGGGAATATCGGCTTTCAAAATTGCCGCCGACAGGGGCTCGCGAACGGAACGGGCGATACTTTCTAATTGCGTGGCCGTGGTATAGCGACTCTGTTGCACGAAGTGAAACAGCAAAATAGAGCAAAAGACCAGGACAAACGCCATGGACACGCTCGCGACCATCGCCATCTGTTTAATTGTAAGTGAGCGGCTGACGCGCAACTGTGTTCTCCACTGAAACTGAACGACTATCCGGCAAGATCCATCAATACCGGTCGTTTTCAGGCTGATTATATACGCAAATGGTTCGCTCTCGCCCGCAAGGCGGGTTCTTCCCGAAAGCGGCGGGCGAGGTACGGCGAGTATACGCGAACAGCGCGGTGGATTGGCGATTAGCCGTAGAAATCAGGCTAATCTGCTACCAATCCGCATAAGGCACCAACGGCTGCGGCGGCATATCCATGTCGCCCTGCCAGCCGGAAGCAGAATAGCGCACGTATAGCAGCGCGTGGCTCGGGGTGTAATCTTTAGCCTGCTGAATATCCACAGCCGCGCCGACAAACCAGTTGCCGGTGACTCGCCGTTCCACCAGCGCCCGTGCGGTATAACCGAAGCCCTGGCTGCTGCCGCCCTCTTCTTTTTGCTGGCTGGCATCGTAGCGATACTGCGAAGGAATCAAATTCAGCAACGGATAGCGCGCATGAGTTTGCGTACGCGAATGGGACCACGACACCGACCCGCCGAGTTCCCACGACCAGTTTTCGGTACGCTGACGCCAGATGACCGGCACCGAGAAGGAGAGATACTCCTGCGGGCTGTAGTAACCGCCCTGGCCCAGCGTGTAACCGCTGAGGTCTTTGTCGTAGTGCCAGATCATATTGGTCAGGCCGACGGTCACCCGGCGATTATTTTCATTGATCGCTTTATAGTAGTAACCGGTCATCCAGCGCACGCGCCAGTTGTCCTCGACGTTTTTGCCGGTGAGTTGGTCCGCACCCAACGATGACCAGATGCCGTTCGCCTCGCCTTTATCGTAGCTCAGGCTGATACCGCCGCCGGCGGCGCGTACCCCGCCCCAGGTAGTACCGGTGTGGCCGTCGTTAGGGTTATCTTTTTGCCCGCCGAAGGAGAGCAGCGAGCTGGAAATGGGCCGCCGGTGGACGTTGACGGTATAGCCGACCGGCCCGGCATCGCCGCTATAACTCAGTCCCCCCACGACATCGACCACGTTAAAGCCCATCGGCGTGGTGCCGATATCGCCGCTCCAGGTGTCGTTCTTCCAGCCGACCGCCACGCTGGCGCCGCCGTCGCTCTGATTTTTGCTGCCGCCATAGCAGCTAATTTCGCCGCAGGTCCCCCAGCTCGGCGAGTAGCCGCCGTCGCTATTGGTGGAAAACGTCCCGGCGTTCATATTCACCACATCGGTACGGAAGAACATCCGTCCGTCATACAGCGGCGCGTCCACCTGCAGCATGGTGGTGTGCGCTTTGAGGTCTGAATAACCGCCGGTGCCGCTCGATCCCCAGTAGTCGTGCTCAAGGGTAACGTTAAGATCCTGCTGGCGATAAAGATCGGCGGCGTCGCTGCGGATCCCGCGCTTCAGCCAGTCATCCTGGCTATCGTTGCGGGTCAGGCGGGTAAAGGTGTCATTATCCTGCGGGCGAACGCGGGTCACGCCAGAGGCTACCATCGCGTCTTTATAGCTTTCCAGGGCCTGCTGTGGTTGATCGCTTTGCGTCTGGAAGCGCGCGGCATCACGCAGCACCAGCGCGCTTTCCATCGACGGCGGCTGGCTTTTCGCCTGCGGCACGATGCGGTCGAATATTTGTTGCGCGCCCGCGGTATCGTCAAATCCGGCGCGGGCCAACGCTACCCGGCGCTGCATGTTGATCGATTCCGTATCCGCATCCTTCAACTGCGCGACCTGCGCGCGGGCGGCGTTTTTATCGCCCTCGGCGAGATAGACTTCCGCCAGGCCAAGACGCGCATCGCCATTATCAGCCTGCTGGCTCAGCACCCGATGGTACTGGGCTATCGCCTCTGCGCTATCGCCGCGCTGCTGCGCCCAATCCGCCAACGCCAGATCGTAGCGGATCGATTCCGGCTGCTGTTTAATCAAGGCAATGGCCTGCGCTTCCTGCCCGCTATCGCGAAGTTGGTTGGCCTCGCGCATCACTTTGTCGCTTTGCAGACGCCCTTCCAGTTCACGAATATTATCGGTCCACTGTCCGCGCGGCAGCGCGTTAATTTGCGCCAGCGCCCTATCATCCTGATTATTACCGGACAAATAGAGGCCGTAGGCGTAAACCCGTTCGGCATCGCCCGGCTTGCGGTTGGCCATGTTACGCATCAGAGCGTCCGCTTCCGGCCGCTGGCCGGCGCTGACCAGATCTTTCGCCAACCGATAGGTTATCCACACGCTTTCAGGATCCAGAGCCAGACGCCGCCGCTGCACCTCCGCGGCCTGCGCCCAACTGCCCTGGCTTTCCAGCGCTTCGGCCTGTTTTTCCAGCCGATCGTTGGTAAGACTGCGTTCGATATCATCAATACTGCGCCGCTGGCTGGCGGGGAGGCTGGCAATATAGGCGCTGGCTTTTTCCGGCGATTCACGACGATAAACATTCGCCAGACCGCGTACGGCGAGATTATTGTCGCGATCCATGCGTAACGCCTGGCGATAGTAGCGTTCGGCGGCGGCGTCATCTTTGCGCGCCGCGGCGACATCGCCTAACCCCAGAACCGCGTAGCTGTCGGTGTTATCCACCCGCTGCGCCTGGGCGTACGCATTTTGCGCCTGCGCCAGTTGGCCTGCTTTCAGCGCGTTATCGCCCTGTTTAATCAACAACCAATAGCGGTTGGTCTTCAGCAAACTGTCCCACTTATCGCGATTCGGGCTTTTCGGATCCATCGCGATCGCTTTATTAAGCTGCGCCACCGCCCGCGCCCGATCGCCGCGCTGTGAGTAGGCGGCGCCCAGCGCGCCGACGGCATCGCTATCGCGGGCATCGGCGCGTACCGCCTGCTGCAGATCGGCCACCGCCTGCGCCGCATTCCCGGATTTCACCGCCGCCAGCCCTTCGCTTTTGGCGAGGAAGGC
>ERZ1035001.399-NODE-399-length-23859-cov-6.901949_pt1 | contig 23859 bp, 19 predicted proteins | sample MGYA00520685_ERZ1035001 | MGnify/ENA primary metagenome ERZ1035001 (study PRJEB33766, sample SAMN09781749) | gut metagenome | biome: gut microbiome | host: Homo sapiens | place: Madagascar | study: EMG produced TPA metagenomics assembly of the PRJNA485056 data set... | reverse complement strand
GAATAATTCTGAAAAGTAAACTATTTTATTGTTTTTATTTCATTAACAATTTTACTCATTGGGGTAGCCCAGTCTGAAATTTTAGGACAAATAAATGGTTTAACAGAGGTTAGCCATCCAGAATTTTTTCCTGCTAAATTATACCAACGGAATTCGTATTGCCAGTTAAATAATCCGAATGTTTTTAGTCCTAATGCTCCAGCGAGGTTTAATAAACAGTTATCAGCTGTCACTACAACATCCAAGTTCATCATTGCTGCTGCCGTGTCTTCAAAATTTTTGAAGTTTTTTGCTATATTGTGAACTTTGTGGCTTTTAAAACATTCAAACGCATCGTCTGGAATATCTTTGGTCAAAGAATAAATTTCTATATTATCTAATTTGTCTAACATCAAAAATTCGTCAATAGGAATATCTCTAAAATGATTGCCGATAGGGCTTCCTTTGAAGCTAATTCCGACTTTTAATTTGTCTGTATTAAAATATTTTTCTTTTGCTTTTTGAATTTCTTCTTCTTTAACTTTGATAAAGCCTTCTCCAACTGAAATGTTATCTTTTTCAAGGTTTAATGCTACTGGGATTGACATTGAAGGAATCCAACAGTCATATTTTAACTTACTAAGGTCGGTTGAACTTTTTGATAAAACTTCTACTCCTAAATCATTATCTTTTAGCAGTGGATAAATTGCATCTTGAACAACGAAAATAACATGTTTTGCCATTTTAACAAGTCTTGACATATAACCCCACATAAGGAATGTATCTCCAAAGCCTTGTTCAAAATATACCAGAATTGTTGAGTTATATAAGCTTTTATCGCCTTTCCATTCTTGTTTTGAAAGTTTTGGAAATGCGGTAGGATTTGTTTCTTTTTGAAATCTTGAACCAAAGTATTTTTTCCATCCATCAAAATCCGAACGTCTTAAACAAAAAGCGGCATAGTCATATTTGTCATCATTGTTAATCTTTCCAAGTTCAAAAACTCTATTCCAATATTTTTTCCCTGTTTCCGAATCGTTAATTCTGACAGCCAAGATGGTAACATTTTTGGCATAAAGTTTTGTATTTGGTTCAAGTTCAGAAGCTTTAACAAAACAGTCCATGGATTTTTTCGCTAGAGAAATATCTGTCATTTGTTGAGAATATAACTTGTTATAATAACAACCTAACAAATTGTAATCTTGTGCTGATGGTACGCAATCTGGAGCATTAAAATATTTTTCCATAAAGAAAATAGTTTTTTTGCAATCATTCTTTTTGTCGTAAAAGTCAGCCAAAAATTTATAAACATCTTCATCCTCAGGTACTGTTTGTTCGAGGTGTTTAATTAACTCTGTTGCCAAGTCATAAAGTTTGAGTTGATTTAAACATTCAATATAATTTTTTAGAAGATCTACGTCTTCTTGGCAATATTTGAATAATGCTGTATAGCAAATCAAGGCGTTAGAGTAATCTTTTTTCTCAAAAAATTTGTCTGCAATTTCTAACATTTTCATTATGAACAATGCTTCGCAAGCTCCCATTTCTTCAGAAACGGGTTTTGCGTAGTTTTTGTCTGTTTGAATTGAGGCAAGGTTGTTCATGTAGGTTTCAAAGTAGTTGATTCCTTCTATAATTTTTTCTTGGTCTAATAGAGAAATCCAAATAGAACGATTCAATTTAAGTAATAAAAAATTATCTATCATAATCCAACCTATAAAATATGCTATACTATAACGTTTTTAGTATAAAACATATTTACTTTTTTTTATTCATTCAATTAATCGATTTTTAGTGTAAAAATTTTTTGACAACTTTGTCATCATTTTATAAAATGTGAGAAAGGGAGAACTGAAAATGAATATACCAGAAAAAGCACAAAATGAATTAAATAAATTATTAAAGGGAAATAAAAATTTTATAAATGGTACTCCGACTGCAAAAAATATGTGCCTTTCAACATTACAAAAACTAGCTCTATATCAAGAACCTTACGCTTGTGTTCTAAGTTGTTCTGATTCCAGGGTTGTTCCAGAAATTATTTTTGATTGCGGAATAGGAGAACTTTTTGTTGTTAGGGTTGCAGGAATTACTGTTGGGCCAAACATCTTGGAAAGTCTTGAATATGCAGTGAAAAAACTCCATGTTCCTCTTTTGATATTGTTAGGTCATGATGATTGTGGTGTAATGTCTTATGCAAACGAGCATTATCCAGAAATGACAGATAATTTTCAATCAATTCTAAAATGTGTATATCCAGTAATTGACAATGCTGGTCAAATGGGATGTAATAACAAATTTGCACGAAAACATACCGTGTGGGTTGAGGATTATATCATGCAGAATTCTGAAATAATTAAATCTGCTGTTGATAGTGGTGATTTATATATTGCAAAATGTCACTTTGACCATAACACTGGTGAAGTTTATTTGATTGATAGAGATTTGAATAAGGTTACTTAATGTAATCCATTAATCTATTTAGTAATTGGGATTTTTCGTGGAACCCGACAAATTGAGCAATTTTTTCTCCGTCTTTGAGAAGAATGAATGTTGGGAACCCGTTAATCCCAAATTTTTGTACTAAATTTGGGCATTCATCTCCGTCAACCAAACCAATCCACATATCGGATTCCTTAAATCCTTCAAGTTCTATCCTTTGATTTCTGCAATATGTACACCAAGTGGTATAAAATTCTATAAGTTTTAATCCTTTAGAAGTTTCATTTTCAAAATTATTATTATTTAATTCTACTAGCACAACGTCCTCCATTTTCGGTAAGATTATTTTATCTCAAGTTTAAAATATTTATATTGAACAATTGGGGATTAGTATCTTAATGGGATTTTAGAGCGACAAACTTCTTTGTCTTCATATCCAAAATTTAAGAGCATTCTATTTGTACTTGTGTAGAAAATATTTTCATCAAAAGTTGGACCAATGTTTATGGATGTCACGGATTCTTTAGAAAATTTGTATTCTAAATATGGTACAAATAATCCATTTTTTTCTACTACTTTTGTTGGCTTAGAATTTTCTACGCCAAAGGCATTTACAATAACGATTCTGTATTCGTGTTCATTTTTGAATTGAGGGTTTTTGAAAAATATACTCACAATACTTAAAACATCAATAAGCTCAAACAAAATATCAAATAATTTAACTTCATTAGTCTTTTTACATTTCAACGCTCGGTTAAAAAGCATATTCCACTTTTTAAAAATTGCGTGAATTATTTTAATCTGTTTTTGTTTGTCATATATAACACTTCCAAAAACTGGAAGGTATTTGTTTTCAGTCATTTCATCAATGAGTTTCTTTTTGTCAAACCCAATATTATAGCCAGTATAATTTTTCCCTTTTGCATAGTTGTTCCAAAGAGTTAGGTTATCACTTTCTGTTGAAAAAGAAGTTGTGAAGTATTCTAGTTTATTACGAAAATCATTTTCGCCATCGACAATGTGTTTGTACTTGTTACTAAAATGAGTTTTGATTTTTCCAAATAAATCGGGATTAAGTTCCGGAATTTCATCTATCAATTTAACTATTAAACGGTAAGAATAAGCGATTTCTTCTTTATCATTAAGATATAGAGCATTAGAAAAACGCAAAGTCCCTCCTGATAAGATATTCAATAACTTTTCAGGTTTTGTATAGTGGTAAATTGTGCAATTTTTGTCAGTGTCTAAAACCTTTTTTATTTTAGGAATTTTTTCCAGCAAATCATCATAATAAGACATAAAGAAACCTCTTTAAACTATATTCTTATTATAACATATTTTGCACTTTTTTACGAAAATATTATTTTTTAACAGATGACTCTAAGCGTTTTTTAATTTGTAAAACTTCGTCTTTTGTTAAATATTTATGGAATTTAGAAAATTCTTCCATAATTTCCCAAGAAGAGTAGTTTCTAGTTTCAACTTTTCTAAGCCAATCGTTAACTTCTTTTGTAATCATCTTTTCTCCTAATATCTAAAACACTAAATTTGTTAACAATGATTATACATAAAACAATAAAATAATTTCAAGATTTTTAAGTTTTGTAACTAAAAAGCGTTGGATATTTATCCAACGCTTCAAAAATTTATTATGTTGTAATGGTATAGTATATTATTTAAATAATTTATCCATTCTTTCAACTGCTTCTTTGGTATTTTCTCTGCTTCCGAATGAAGTTAAGCGGAAGTAGCCTTCTCCATTTCTGCCAAATCCAGAGCCTGGAGTTCCCACTACTTGAATGTTTTCTAGTAAGTAATCAAAAAATTCCCAAGACTTCATGTTGTTAGGGCATTTTAACCAAATATATGGAGAGTGTTGACCTCCAATGTGCCAGATATTATGTTTTTTAAGTACATCTGAAATAATCTTTGCATTTTCTTTGTAATAATTTAGATTTTCTTGAATTTCTTTTTGCCCAACTTCGCTAAATACAGCTTCTGCTCCTCGTTGAACAATATATGGAACTCCATTGAATTTGGTTGTTTGACGTCTAAGCCACATTTTGTTTAACAATCCGTTTTCGAGTTCTTTTGGAACAACTGTCCAGCCACATCTTGTTCCTGTAAAGCCTGCCATTTTTGAGAAGGAACAGAATTCTATTGCACAAGATTTAGCTCCTTCAATTTCAAAAATACTTCTTGGAAGTTCTTCATCTGTGATGAAACATTCATATGCAGCATCAAAAAGAATTACTGATTTATTTTCTTTTGCATAATCAACCCAAGCCTTTAATTGTTCTTTGTTATAAACAGCTCCAGTAGGATTGTTTGGAGAACAAATATAAATTATGTCTGCTTTTATTGATTTATCTGGAAGTGGTAAGAAGTTGTTGTCAGCATTTGCATCAATATAAACAACTTTTCTTCCTGCCATAATATTTGTATCAACATAAACAGGATAAACTGGATCTGGAACAAGAACGGTATTATCAACTGCAAATAGATCTAAAATATTACCTAAATCTGATTTAGCTCCGTCAGAGATAAAAATTTCGTCATTATCAAGATTTACTCCGTGGGTTTCGTAATATTTTTGAAGCTTAGTTTTCAAAAATTCGTAACCTTGTTCTGGTCCGTAACCATGAAAAGATTCTTTTATTCCCATTTCTTCAGAAGCGTTTTTTAGAGCTTTGACAACTTCTTTACATAGAGGAAGTGTTACATCACCAATTCCTAATTTGATGATTTTTTTGTCAGGGTATTTTGCAGCGAACTCATTAACTTTTTTTGCAACGGTTGAAAATAGATAACTATCTGCAATATTTTGGTAATTTGTATTTGTTTTCATAAGTTGATACTCCGTCTTAATATGTTTTTCAAGTGTAATTATATCATGAATTGTTAAATTATATTTACCAAAGTTAATATTTAGTCAAAAAATATTTTTTTTTTTACTTAATTCTGGTATAGTTTATGAAAAGACTATGAAAGTAGTAGAAAATTTAAAAAGGAATAAGATGGTAAACGCTCTAAATCATACTCAATCAACATCATCAAAAATTAAAGCTAAAAAGATGTATGTTTCAACCCCAATTAATAGAGTTCAAGAAGTGGAAATCCGATTAAACAAAATCTTCAAAGAAGAATTAGATTCAGAAGGTTCAATTCTTGTAAGCTATAAACCAGAAGTTGTTTCAAAACTAGCAAGATTTATTCTTGGTCATGTTAATCGTTCAGCATCAATTGGTATTGCGGGAGAAACAGCGAGCGGGAAATCAACTATTACTTTAGATATAATTGACACAATCAAATCTTTTGCTACTGAATTTGAAATAGAAGATGCAATTACCAGAGTTAATACTGACGATTATTATTATGACCGTTCTGAAATGGTAAAAAAAGCTGGTAGTTTTGCAGAGTTTGCAAAAAATTATGACCTTGATGTTCCTCATGCTCTTGAATTGGAACTTATGAGCAAACATATTAAAGAATTATTAGCAGGAAAATCTGTTTATTTGCCAAAATATGACATGTCAGGTACTGCAAAAAGATATGACAATTATACATTAGCAAATCCTTCCAAAATTGTTATTTCGGAAGGATTGTTTACACTTACAGATAAAATTAAAGATGCTTTTGATTTTAAAATTTATGTAGATGTAAGAAGTCATGTTCAAAAAGAAAGATTTTATGTAAGGGCAAAAGAAAGAGATTTAGGCGATTCAGCTGATGGAATTTACAAGAATGCATCACAAAAGGCTGAAATTTATATCAGACCTTGTAAGGCAGAGGCAGATATTGTTTTGTCAGGAGAAGCAGTAAGAGCTAGATATAAAGCCTTTTTGAATAAATTGATTTGTATTGTTCAACAAGAAAATTTTAGAAATAAAGAAATTTAGAAATTGTTTTTTGTTTGGCAATGAGTCACAAATTGTGATATACTTGTGATGAAAAATTTAATGCGGGCATAGTTCAGTGGTAGAATGTCTCCTTCCCAAGGAGAAGATCGCGAGTTCGAGTCTCGTTGCCCGCTCCATTAAAAAAGAGCCGTTAAGGCTCTTTATTTGTGTATTTGCGGGATATTGAGTATTTTTATAGTTTTTTGGTTATATCAGTAATTTTTCTAAATTGTGCCATTTTGTGCCATGAATTTTCATCATAGTTGGTACAAATTATTGAGTACCTCTCCTACTTTTTTATACGAAGTTTGTAATGAATGTGTATAAACATCTAAAGTTATAACAGATGAAGAATGCCCCATAAGTTTTTGTACCGTTTTTGGGTCAACACCATTGGTGACAAGAGAAGTTGAAAAAGTATGTCTTAAATCTTTGAATGTAAAATGACCAATTCCGCATGCGTTTCTAACAGGAAGAAATAAACGATTAAATACATTATCTCCTAAGTACATTTCACCTTTACTATTTGGAAATACATATTTGCTGCTACCAGTTTTTATTCTCTGTTCTTTCAAAATCTTTTTTAAACAAGATGGTATAATAAATTTTCTATTAGAAGATTTTGTTTTAGGTGAGCATAAATTTTCTTTATATGCACTATATTTTACGTTTATACAATTATTAGCAAAATCTACATTTTCCCACATAAGAGCAACTAATTCACCTCTGCGCATTCCTGTATAAACCGCAGTTGCAAGCATTGGGTAAAAATTAGGTTTAACCTTTTTACATGTTTCAAATAGTTTTACTACTTCTTGTGGTGTTAAGGCTCTTGCTTCTCTTGATACTACACTTTCGCAATGAACCTGTTTTACAACATTTTTAAAAATAGCTTCATTTTCAACTTGACGTTCAATTATCGAGCCTAGTAGAATTTTGTATTTAACAACACTGGCAGAACTCAAAAGTCTATCATTTTTGAGGTATAAAATAAAATCTTCTACATCTTTTTTACTTATTAAGTATAACTTGGCATTCCCAAAGAATGGTAAAATTATTTTTGTAATAACTCTGGTATATTCTTCTTTAACCTTATGTTTTAAATTTTTGATTTGCATATATTTATTTAAGAAATAATCACAAGCATCTTTTAAGGTAAGCTCTTTATCCAAAATATTACTTATACCTTGACTTTTATTTACTCTGGCTTGAGCATAAAAAATTTCTGCATCTTCCTTTTTCTTAAAACCAGATTGTCTTACTCTTTTACCTGTAATATCAGTATAGTCAACTTGCCAAGTTTTACCTCGTCTTCTAATGGACATAATTCCTCCTTATTTCAAAATTTCATTAATATCACAACCTTTAAAAAGTAACTTTCCACCAATTTTTGTACTTTTTATCTTTTTCTCACATTTCCATTTATAAATAGTGCAAACTTCAAGTCTTAAAATTTTTGCAGTTTCTTTAACCGTGTATAACTTATCTGGATATATCAAATATGAAATTTCAGATTCTTTTTCTTCCATTTTAGGTACACACGTTAATTTTCTAGCATCTTTATTCTTATCAAATGCTAATGTTAAAACTTCCAATGATTTCTTTAGAAGTGTGGTCATGATGATATCTCCTTTTTTATCTGTGCACTACAAACTAAGCCATTATACCTGCACAACAGTATATATAGCTTTTTTAAGTTAGTTAAACCGCTAAGCTTAAAATTGGTATAAAAAACAGACCAGTCAAGAAGTTTTGGCTTACTTCTCCTTAGCCCATTTTTTATATGATTAAACTTTAGCCAAAGTCGGTTTAATGTTTATATTTGTAATCTCGATAGATTACTCTTTTATTATACCTCATAATATATCTAACGTCAAGTCGAAAGCCTTGCTATCAGATGCATACAGCCATTTTATAAAACGTTACATTTGACATTTTGAGTAAACACTCTAAACATTAACCGTTAAAAAAATGCCTTCTGAAACTCTTGGTACATAAGGGCTAAAATTGAAAGTTTCAAAATCAATGTTAAAAATCCATTTTTGAACCATTGTGAATGATAAACCTTAATATGATATAGTAGGCGTCTTAAAACACTTGCCAGGCCACTTATATTAAACATTATAAAATTAGGTTGTATCCCTTTTATAATCTATGTTTCAAACATTATTACAAATTTGAAACATTATGTGTTGTGATAGGGGGACTTGACAAAAACATGCCTGTAAACCACCTTATTTAGTGAATTATTATAAAATAATTAAGATTGATATTTTCGTTATACTTCTAATTGTATAATTAAAATATGGAAGATAAACTAAAAATTATTCTAAAACTTTTTAAAGACGAATTTGGTATAGAGCTTGAAGATACAAACATTGATAATATCTTGGGTTTGAAAGAATTACATTTACAACCTTATATCTGGCGACCTTATTTAGAAAAGGAAGAACAATTTTTACAAACTCAGTTAAAAGCCTATTTATACAATGAACAACGTGCTAAGTATAACAACCCTATAACAGAATGTGTATTTCAGGAGTATAAGAATAGATATATCCTTGTTTCATATTTGAGTGATTTTAGCAAAGTGAATAAACTATCTGATTATACTGATATTATTATAACATTTTATGATGCTTATGAACCAAAGTGTAAGATAATTAGACGTACACTTTCAAAATGTGGTAAAAAGCCTAAATGTTATACACGGTTTAGATTAAAACCTGATTCTATACCTGAGATATTTAGCCAAAAGTTCAATGAAATTGGACTATATTTAAACAGAACAAATGATTCACAACAGATTTATACCCAAAGATTTTTACCAATGGTATATCTTATAAATAATAACCCTAAATTAACACCTAATATACAAGGACATCATACAAGTTATGATACAAGTGTAGAAATTTGGTCTAAAAGCTCTATTTTACCAATTCGTGAAGATTTGCATACAAAAGAATTCCACCCATCTAATATAATTGGTAGTGCAGGGTCTAATTTCAATATTGCGAAAGGTATAATGTATTCTGAAATGTTAAAACTCAAATATTTTAGTGTTAAACCAAAGAAGTATTACCACAAGGTACACGAGAATATTTTTGATATTTTAGACCTTTATTTTGTACAAAAACTTAGTATATCTGAGATTAAACGACATTTAGAACAGCATAAATCTAATTCTAAACTTGCGTATAACACCATTAAAAACATTGTAGAACATTTTAAACAATATACACCAGTTTTGACCAAAGAGAATATACAAAAGATAAAAAATAAGCAATTATCTTGAAAAATGGGGGCAGAAAACTAAGTATAAATCAGAGTTTGAAATAAGTCCAAAACTCTTTCTACACTTGCAATATACAGGCATGATTCGGGTACAAAATTAGGTAAACTCGGAGAGGTAAAATTGTGATATGTAGCAAGGGGTAATTATAAATTTTTAAACACACAAATTAGAATTATTTTTAGAACTTTTTTGCTGGTATATCTTCAAAAAAAGAAAACTGTTCACCCAAAACTTCCTCAACTTCTGATAATAATTCATGCGGTTTAATATCGAAAGCCTCTGAAATTCTCCAAAATGTTGACATTTGTGGATCTTTAATCCCATTTTCGAGGTCAGCCCAAATTGATTTACCCATGCCGATTTCATCAGCACATTTGGTAATTGATTTTGTACGATGCTTTTTTACAACATTTGCAATAGCTTTTTGAAGTTCCAATCTTCTATCTTGCATATTTTTTATTATTGTTCTAATATGATGACAAGTTGTCAGCGTATTATGACAAAACTTGTTAGATTATAAAATTGAATAGTTGGGGTTTCTATGGTTGAAAGTTTGATTGAGCAATTACCAAAGATTGTAGCAGAAGGTCGTAAAGAGGTTGAACGTATATTAGAGCGTTTAGATAGTGGAAATAAAATCACATTACAAACCAATGAATATGTACTACCTGTCAGAAAAGAAGAAAATTTGTTTAAAAGCAAGTATCAAGAAATTGATGGGCAAAATTGGTTCAACAGACTTTGCTATGGCGATAATCTTCTTGTTATGCAAGCTCTTTTAAATGGAGATGAAGCCACTGGATTGCCATCTATGAGAGGGAAGATAGATTTAATTTATATTGATCCACCCTACGACTCAAAAGCCGATTACAGAACCAAAATTACGCTACCAAACTGTGATATTGAACAAAGACCAAATGTATTGGAGCAATTTGCATACTCTGACACGTGGAAAGAAGGGACAGTATCATATTTAAAAATGATGTATCCTAGATTGTATTTGATGAAAGAATTGTTATCAGAACAAGGTAGTATTTATGTTCATTTAGATTTTCATACAAACAATTATATGAAAATTTTAATGGATGAAATCTTTGGAAAATCTTTATATAGAAACGAATTGGTGTGGCATTATCAAACTTACCAAGGACAAACAAAGGCCTATTTTCCAAGAAAACATGATATAATTTATGTTTATTCAAAAACTGAATCTCCAATTTTTTATTTATTAAAAGATGATAATCCTGAACAAACAATTGATTATACTCGTTGGAATCAATATTTGAATGCTAATAATGAAATAACTGGAAGTTACTACCCTGCAACAGATTCTAGATTCATGGCTTATTATAATAAATTTATAAAGGAAAATCATAGAAAGCCTGGACCTCAAGATATAATTTTAAAAATTGAAGGCTCAACAATTGATTCAGTTTGGGATATTAAGGCAGTTGATCCTAAAAACAAAAATGAACGAGTTGGTTATGCAACCCAAAAACCTGAAAAATTATTAGAAAGAATAATAAAAGCATCTTCAAACGAAAACTCTATTGTAGCAGACTTTTTTGCTGGCTCTGGAACTACTGGTGCAGTTGCAGAACGCTTAGGCAGACGGTGGATTATGTCTGACTTTGGTAAGCCTGCGAATATGATTATGCGTAAACGACTTATAGACCAAGAGGCTAAACCATTCTTATATCAAGCGGTTGGCGATTACCAAAAAGAAGTTTTTGCCAGTACAAAAGAGTTTAAACGTGTTGGCGATTTATCACAGGTTGTTTTAAATCTTTTTGGTGCAACTCCATTTTTTGATGAAAATTCACCTAAAAATGTTGGGCAAATAAAAGGTACAAGAACTCTTGTATATGTAGATAGTCCTAACAAGATGACGGGTTTATCAACTATTAAAAAAGCTCAAGAACTTAGAGAAAGTTTTATGGGTGGTTGGAACAAAGTTATTATACTTGGTTGGAATTTTACTTTTGATATTGCCAACGTATTAAAAGACATTGACCGCAACAAAGTAGAAGTTTTGGTTATACCGCCAGATTTGCTAGACAAATTAAAATCTAAAGCTAATTATAAAAAACTAATTGATTCTAACAAAATTAAATTTTCATCGCTCCAATATCTAACTATAAAAGAACCTAAAATTACACCAGTAACGTGTGACATTGAGGAGTTAGAAATTGAATTAGACAACTATGTTCTATTATCACCTGATGCATTACCGCTTGATGATAAATACAAAGAATCTCTACAAAATGTTATTGCAAATGAACCTCTTGCACTAATTGAATACTGGAGTATAGACCCTGATTTTGACGGCGAAACATTTAGAAGTAAATGGCAAGATTACAGAGAAAATACACACAACGATAACGACCCACTACGAGTAATACAATGGGCAAAAATGCAAGTTCCAACAAAAGAACATAGAAAAATTTGTGTCAAAGCAGTTGATGTATTTGGTTTTGAAAGTGTTGTAGTTAAAGAGGTGTAGGATGCAAATATTAAATTTAATTTTAAATTTTATTACTACTTTAACTGCAATAATATTACCTATTTATGTTATGAAAGAAACCAATACCGAAAATAGAAAACAATTAATTTTAAAAGATAAAATAGAAAAAACAAGTTTATTATATTCTCTTCTAAGTGAATGGTATATTGAAACTTTAAAAATTCATCATGCTATAAAAAATGATGAGAAAATATCTACTAAAACTATAGATACACTTTTTAGAGAAATTACAAAAAATAAAATATACCAAAATAAAAATAATGAATTTAAAGAAGGTATTTACAAATTAATGGATAGTACTGAGGCTCTATTAAAATCAGATACCAATAAATGTGATGAATATTGTAAGAAAACGATGTCTGCAATTAAAGAATTACAAAGTATGTTACATATTGAGGAGTTAAACTAATGCCAACATTATTAAACACAGGAACAAAAGAAATACCTTTAGACTTTGCCAAACAATTAACTGAAATCGTAAATCAAGAGTGGGAAAGTGGTAGTTTTATAAACAAGGTTACTCCTATAACACAAGATTTGTTAAGATTTTGGTTTAATGATACATTTTGTTCAACCAGATACATAAACTTTCATGCGGGTCAAAAACAAGCAATATTAAACGCTATTTACTGTCATGAAATTCTTAAAACTGATTCTATACTTTCTATGTATCAACAGGCATCACAAGACTTATTAACTCCTGAATTTTTCAATTATATTAAAGACGAAAAGTTCCAACACCCAAAATACTGTGTAAAAATGGCAACTGGGACAGGTAAAACATTTGTTTTAAATGCTCTTTTAATTTGGCAATATCTAAATGCAAAATTCAAAGAGTTTGAAAGTGAAGTTAAATTTACCAAAAACTTTTTAATCGTTGCTCCTGGCTTAATTGTATATGAAAGATTATTAGATGCTTTTTTAGGCAAAGAACAAGACAATGGCACCAGAGATTTTGAAACTTCTGATATTAAACGCAATATAAATCTATTTGTACCTGAAAAATACAGAAACACCGTATTCAGTTTTATACAAGGTAATGTTGTAAAAAAAGAAGAAATCGGCAAAAAATTAACAGGTGACGGTATAATTGCAATTACAAATTGGCATTTACTAGCAGGCGTTGAAGATGAAGTTGAAGAAACAGAAGTTTCACCATTGCAAGACCCATCAAAAACTATTGCAGAATTATTACCTATCACACCAGGAACAACGGCAGGACACGACCTCAACACCATTGACAATAGAGTTTTAAGTGGTGGAGAGTTAGAATATTTGAAGTCTTTAAAAGATATTTGTGTATTCAATGATGAAGCACACCATATCCACGAAAACAAATCAGCAGGCATGGTTTCAGAAGTTGAATGGCAAAAATCGTTAAACTTTATTTCTCAAGATAAGGGTAGAAATTTTATACAAATTGACTTTTCTGCAACACCTTATGATGTAACAGGTTCAGGACAAAAGAGAACAAAACACTATTTCCCCCATATTATTGTTGATTTTGCATTAAAAGAAGCAATACAAAAAGGTTTGGTTAAAACTATTGCGATTGACAAAAGAAAAGAAATAGCAACATTAGAAAATGAAGATATAGATTTTAAGGCTATACGTGAGGGTAACAAAGTTATTGATTTATCTGAGGGACAAAGACTTATGCTTAGAGCAGGTCTGCAAAAATTAAAACTGTTAGAAGAAGAATTTACCAAAGAAAATCCCGATAAATATCCTAAAATGCTTGTAATATGTGAAGATACAAAAGTTTCACCACTTGTGTCTAAATTTTTGGTACAAGAAGGCTTACAAGAAGATGATGTTATGCAGATTGACTCTGACCGCAAAGGTTCTATCAAAGAATCAGAATGGAAAGAGGTTAAACAACGATTATTTAATGTTGATAAACATTCTAAACCAAAAGTTATTGTATCCGTTTTGATGCTAAGAGAAGGGTTTGACGTTAGTAATGTTTGCGTAATTGTACCACTTCGATCTTCTCAAGCACCTATTCTACTTGAACAGGTTATAGGCAGAGGTTTACGTTTGATGTGGCGAGAAAAAGATTATCAAGAAATCAAAGCTGAAAATAGGCATAAAATGCTTGTTGAAAAACAAAGCCCTGCAAACTACTTGGATATTCTAAGTATTATTGAACACCCTGCATTTATACAATTCTATGATGACCTAGAAAATGGTACGGTTGTAGATGAAACAAAAATGCCACCAAGAGAAGATGTATTAGGAGATATAATAACAGTTGGGTTAAAAGAAGATTATGAAAAATATGATTTTTACATTCCAACTATAATTTCAGATAAAGAAGAAATTCTTAAACTAGGAGAATTAAAAACAGAAAACTATCAACCACTAGCTTGGACATTGGAACAATTAAAAACAATGACAAATAACTATGGAGATGAAGTTTTTTATTCAGAGGAAATGACTGTTAAAACAAGATTTGGTGATTATAGAGTTTCTCAAGAATTATTTAACGCAAAAAGTTATAACGAATTTTTATCTAAAATGTTGTTTGCTACTACAAATAATTTAGCCAAAATTGCAGGTCATTCATCATATCCAGTTATGCAAATAAATCAAGTTGAATTGGTGAAAATTATTGATAATTATATTCGTACAAAATTATTTAACCAACCTTTTAACCCTAATGAAGGAAATAATTGGCGTGTACTTATGATTGCGAGAGCGGGTATTTTAGAACATATCATGAAAGAAGTCAGTCAATCAATTTATGATATGCAAAATAATGTCGATATAGTTGATGCAGTTGTAAAGAAAGAATATTTTTCTAGTGTACCAACTCTAAAAATGAGGGAAAATTTCTCACTGAATATAAGTAAATCCATTTACGAAAAAACAGCATATCCATCTAACAAAGGAGAATTTGAAAAAGATTTCTTACTTGCAATGGATAAAGATTCAGAAGTTGAACGATTGTTGAAAATAAATGAACGTTATCATATATTTGCACATTTAAAATATATTAGAACTGACGGTTTATTATCTTCATACTATCCAGATTTTATTGCAAAAATTGGAGATAATATTTATTTAGTTGAAACAAAAGCAGAAAAAGATGTTGATAACGCAAATGTTAAACAAAAACAAAAAGGAGCATTAGACTGGTGCAAAAAAATCAATGAATTACCGCCAGAAAATCGAATGTTTGCAACTTGGCATTATTCCCTTCTCGATGATACAACATTTTATTCTATGAATAGTAGAGGTGCATCAATTAAGGAATTGTTAGAATATTGTAAACTAACAAATGGCAAGGTTGAGGGTAAATTATTCTAAACATGCGAGGTTTTGTAGCTCTTATACTATTACTCAGATTTCTATTTACCAATCCGATTGGAATTGCTATTCTTATACTATTTTTAATTGCAATGAGTAGTGATTCTGCTGGGGTAATGAATATCACAATTAGTATTGTCGCATTTTTAATAATTGTCGCTATAATTATTGGTATCATTAACTTTTTAGACAATTCTAAAATGAACTTTTTTAAATTCAAATCGTTCTAATATTAGGAGAAAATTATGAAAAAACTTTTTGCAATTATATTTGTATCTTTGTTATTGACTGGCAGTGCATTTGCGGGTAACACCTACAACCAATATGGCAGTAGAACAGGTTCGTATAGAACAAGTGGCTCTACAACCACAACTTATGATAGATACGGTTCACGCACAGGCTCTTACAAAACAAACGGCAACACAACCACAAAATACGACCAGTACGGTTCAAGACAAGGCACAATCAAAAAGACATCAACTGGCTACACCACGTACGATAAATATGGGAGTCGAACAGGTAGTTATAAGACAAATTCTAACGGCACAACCACATCTTATGACAAATACGGTAGAAAAACAGGCTCATTCAAAACAGATTCCACAGGTAGAACAACTCAATACGACTGCTACGGTAGAAAAATTGGAAGTTTTAAATAGACAATAATTTCTATACCTATAATTTGCATTTCAAAAAACTTCTGATTATAATTTTAAATATTATCAGGAGTATGCAACTAATGATTGAAAAAATGAAAATAAAGCCTTGTAGTGGACTAAATGAAGATTGTTTAAATTGGCAACATTATATTAATGGGATTTGTGCATGTATTCAACAAACTTTTGCTAATAATGAAAATGTTTGCATAGGTATCGTTGGGGAATGGGGACATGGTAAAACTTCAGCGATAAATATGTGTTTAGAACAGTTGAAAGGAAAATATAAAAAACAAGGTTTTGAACTATTGGGATGTTTTATATTTTTTGTAATTTGTTTATGTGTTTTAGCCATATTTATTATACTCTTACTAAAGAGTTTTGATTTTGTGGATAGAAATTTAGGAAGTTTAAATGTTGTATTAATTTTGTTATTACTTATATGTATTTTTTACAAGAAGTATAAATATCTTTTGAAAAAGACAAAAGAAAAATTTATAAAACTATGGAAGTATTTTACTGTTAAAAATCAACTCGTTGAAATCCACTTTTCGCCTTGGAATTGTACTAGCAAGGAGCAATTATTAGAAGAATATTTAAAATTGTTGTCAAATCAACTTAACTTTGTAATCCCTAATATTGCACCAAAATTACTCCAATATGCGAATATAGTTACTGGAATTGATTTATGCGGTTATTTGGGTAACTTCTTCACTAAAAAAGATATTTCAACCTTAAAAAATGAGATTGAAGAAATATTATACCAAACTGACAAAAAAATAATTGTTGTAATAGATGATTTTGATAGAATACAAGGAGAAGAAATATTCAACTTATTGAAGTTAATTGGTATAATTGCTAATTTTCCTAATATAGTAAATATCGTTGCTTATGACAAAGAGTATATTCTTAGTAATTTAAATATGTATTTTAAAAGTATAAAAGAAACTAATAATGCTGAAAAATACATACAAAAAATAATTCCTTTTGAATTCCCACTACCGCAAATTAGTCATACAAAAATGCAAGAATTATTTAATGTTGAATTTAAAGAAATAATAGATAATACAATTTATAATGAATTAGGCTTAAATGCCAATTTCTCAAATACAATTGGTGGTTATTTGAAAAATATAAGAGATTTAAAACAACTGTTATCTGCTTTTGAATTTCACTATAAAACATTTAAACATCAAGGTATAAATATTAATATTACAGATTTACTATTTATTACCGCAATTAAAACCTTTAACTATAACCTTTGGTTGTCTATATATAATTGTGGGAAAGATTATTTTACAATAAATAATGGAATTCCAAAATATGTTTGGTTTTTGAATAACCCTACTAGGTTAAAAGAATATTTCGAACAAAAATTAGGATTAAAAACTTTAAAAGATTATGAAATAAATATATTAGGAGCAATGATTCAACGCTTAAAAACGGTTGATGATTATTCAAAAATTGATACTATTTCAGATTATGAGGAGTATAATATTAAAAGACTTTGGCATGATTCTAACACCTTTAATATGTATTTTGAATACAACCCTCCAAAATCTAATATTAAAAATATTTTAAACTATTTAAAAATCGAGAATTTTAGTTGTTCAGAATTTTCAAAGTTAATAAAAACAGATGTTGATTGGTCTGATTTAAATGATATTGTTTTTGCTCCACAATATATTAAACGATTGAAAGAGAATATTCAATCGATTTTAAATTTTTTAGAATTTATTCTTACTAATAAAGAAGCATATAATCAATTTAATTTTATTTATTTTCAACATGGTAATAAGTATATTTTGCAATTTATAACACCCCAAAAATTTAATGAACTAATAGAAAAGATTCTTGCAAAAGGACATGAAAATATAGATGCTATTGTAGATTTGGTTAATGTTTATTATTTATATGATAAAAGTCGTAGTTACAGATATTATACAAGAACGTTAAATCAAGAGGATTTAAAATATTTAAATGAATTGCTAGTGAAAATGAATGAAATATTACGTTTAAAAAACATCAATGAATTATCATATTTTTCAATATGTTATATTTGTTATAATTTTGGGAAGTTTTCATCAGCGTCAAAAGAAATAATTCAACAGAAGATATATAACGATGTAAAAAAACTTGATAATGAAGAACTATTAAACTATTTAGAACATTTTATATATAATCCGAATGAAGAGACTGCAACTTTTGAAATATTGGAAACAAATGATATTTTTAACCAAGAAACAAAAGAACTATTAAAACAAAAATTACTAACAATTCAAAAAAATAGTAAAATTATGAACAAACAAGAATTTAAACATCCATTTATAGAAAAGTCAGAGAGACATTATCTTACTCAGGTAACAGAATCACATATAGCAGATTTCGTACCTAAAACTTACCTTAAATAATTAAATGCTAGATGAATAAGTTTTGGAAGTGTCTTTCCTTTTTTTATGTTTCAAGCATTAAACACCAAGATAAACAACTTTTACCAACAAATCATTTAAATTTGGATAAGGGGGTATTATAAGTAAAAAGTCACAGGCATGGGTCATGTTGTTCGAAATAACGACTTAACCATTTCTTCTAAACTCAATGATATAAATGTATCATACCTATTTCCCATTATATAGAGCATGGGTCAAGCATGGGTCATTCACATTTTAAATTATATTTTATTGAACTATTACCCTTATCTTTTTGGATTTCAAATATTCCCATATCAACAAGCCTTTTTAAATCTCGTTTACTTGTTTCTCTCGTTGTAGAATTTAATTCTTGGTAGATACTATTTGTAATATACCCTTGTTCTACTACATATTTGATAGCCTTATTTTGTCTTTCATTTAAGCCATTGTATTGTTTGTACATCTGTAGAATAAAACCACCTTGAGATGTTTCAAATATTGGAGCTGGAATCCCTTGTTTCAGGCATGCCGTAATCATACGTTTTATACCTGTGCCAAATTGTTCAACATAACCCGCCATATAGATAACTTTCATAATCAATGGATTTCTTGACTTTGATGTATGAGATACGGTTAATTTATCAAGAGTTAAACCTCCAAATAAATCCCCAGAGTTATAAATCCAAATACTATCTCCGAAAATTTTAATCTGTATTGCTGAACTAAAATCAAAGTAGTCTTTGTGAATAATAGCATTTAAAACAGCTTCTCTCAATGCTGGCAACGGATAATCCCAAATATCTTCTCTTTGAAATCCTTTAATTTCTGCTCTCATGTTTATAAACAATTTTAAAACAGAGTCAACATCTTCAATTTGTTCAAATAAATTCCCTGTAATATTTTTATCGCTAATAATCACAGATTCATCATCACCTTTGAATAAACCAACCCTAATAGTTGCTGTCGATAGTAATTTTTGTGGATTCTTGCCAAATAATAAAATTGCACCATTTGTAAGCTTATTATCAATAATAAGTTCTAATTGAGTCAAAAGGTCGGTTATACTTAACTCTTTTGCTTCTTCTGGCAATCTTCCCTTATTTGTCGCAAGTTTAACAAATTTTTGAACTGTTTTCTCATCTATATCATCAAGTGTAAAATTGTTAGTTATAGAGTCCCAACTTATATCTTTTAATAATAATTTCTTTAGTTCTTCTTTATTTGCTTCTCTTGTTGTGTTTCCAACTCTTTTGTAATACTTATTTTTATAAGCAATAGGAACAGAGGATTTTTCAACCGTGATTTTTAGAATGTCTTTATCTTCAATATGTAAAAGTTCAACATTTGGTTGAATGCCCATTAAATCAATGATTTTGTTAGTTAGTGCCTCTTGTTTTCCATTAGACAAATCAATACCTACAATATTTTTTGTTTCATCTTCAACACCAAGAATAATGCAACCACCATCAGTATTTGAAAAGGCAGAAATAGACTTGAATAATCCTTCACTTACTTCTTGTTTATATTCAATAACATTGCATTCATCTAACAAATTTTCTAAATCTTTATTCATGCCTGTATTATACCAAAGATTTTAGCCGCAAGCAATTTTTAACTATAGAATATAAAGCATTGGTCATACCTTATAATATAGTTTTTCTCGTGTCACTAATATCAAGAGTATAAAAGCCTTTGCGGATTTGCATATCTTAAAAGTGGTGGGGCATGCATGGGTCATTCATAGACTACACACAACTAGCATATACAAAATATTAGAACTAGGTATTTAATAAAAGTGGGGAGGGTGTAGTTTGATAAAATACTAATTCTAGTATAACAGTTTGATTGAAATGCGCATCATAGTATAAACATAGTTCTATGATTTTTGTGCCATTTTGTGACATAAATGTATAATAATGGGTATAAATCCATCTAAATTTAAAAACCTAAAACTTGTCTGAAATGCTTTATCTACCTAACTTTATACCAGCTTGTATCAAAATAGTAAAATATATCAAAATTGGCTTTATCTCTTTCCCAAGGAGAAGATCGCGAGTTCGAGTCTCGTTGCCCGCTCCATTAAAAAAGAGCCGTTAAGGCTCTTTTTTTTATTCTTACTAAATTTTATTAGCCGTGGCAATGGTGTTCGCCATGATGGTGTCCATGACAATGATGATGTTCTCCTCCACAAGCGTTTTCACCCGTTTCAAGAGTGCTATTTAAAAATTGAGAAACAACATCTTCTATTTCTAATTCTGGACAACCAGCAACAATTTTTACTCCGTTTTGTGCAAATATTGCCATTGGACGACCTCCCATTCCACCAGCTAAAACTACGTTAGCTCCTTGTGATGCAATCCAATTTGCACTTTGACAAGAAATGCCTTCTTCTGGAATTCTTTTTTCAATGTTTAAGATTTCTTTTGTTTCTGGGTTTGCATCTACAAATGTAAAGTATTCGCAATGGCCGAAATGCCCACATAGTTTTCCTTCCGCTGATGGAATTACAATTTTCATAATTTTATCTCCTTTTAATTTTTCGATATTAGATTGCAAAATTATTGCACTTTCTAATGCCTCTGTTTCTGTCATATTGTGATTTTGTGCATATTCTTTTAAAATATTCAAAACATCTTCATTAATTCTTCGGTTGAAAGGGATTTTCCTTCTGCAAGTCTTTTTTCGTCCTGCACATTCTCGCCTTCCGCCCCAACATTTATTTTGGTTGAATTCATTTTCTTTCATGTTTTGTCCTCAAGGAAATATTAGTATATTATTTTGAAAATGTCAATACATATTCAAGAAGAGCAAAGGATAGTTTTTTAATGTGAGTAGTTATAAAAGTTGTGTGGAAAAATATAGTGCAGAAAACAACAATGCGAATTCAAATTTGTTTATTGAAATTCGCATTGTTAGAGTATCTAAAATTTAATAATATTATTGTGGTTTTCCGAAAATGATAATAGGGATGTCATTTTCTTGAGCATATTTTCTCAAGAATTTTGGGATTCTTTCATATGGTTTGTCGTAAGCAAATACCCCTTGAATTTTAGGTCTAGATACTAACATTTCGTTGTATTGACGTCCGCCAGAACGTTTGCGAGATTCCATTTCTTCAAAAACTTGTTTCAATTTTTCGGCAAACTTTTTGTCAACTTTTTCGATGTCAGTTAATGATTTACAACCTTGGATTTTTTCAAGCAATTTCATATATTCATCGTCGTTAATTCCCATTGCTTTTTTGATTAAATCAGGGATGTAATTTCTATATCTTGAGCGGTCAGATCTCCAAGCATTTCGTTCTAGTTCATTTGCTTTTCTTTGACCGTGGAATAGGTAATCTGATTTTAAAAGTTCAATAGATTTTTCGTATCCTGTTCCAAAATCTGAACAATAACCAGCGTGGATGTCGTTGGTGTTTACATCTAGGATGAAACCTTGTTTTCTAAATACTTTGTAGCTTTTTGTGTCCATATAAGAAGTGCTCAAAAGTGCTTCTGTATCAATAGTAGAGAAAGTATTGAATTTGGTCATTTGTTGTTCATTATCAAGGGCGTGAACAAGACCTCGCCAGTTTTCTTTAGTTGTTCCTTGAGCAAATCCATATGCACTCAAATCATTTCCAACGTTATCCATATAGATAACTGTATTTTTAATCCCATTTGCAGATTTTATTGTTCCTCCTGTAATTTTTGAGGCTTTTGGAATTACTGTTTGTGGTAGTACGATTTGGGTTGTGTGGATTCGTTTAATGTATCTATCAACAAGATTACTCATTTGTTCTAATGTTTTCTTGTGATGTTCAAAGAATGTGCTATCTTTTTTTACTGCTTTCATGTCAGCTTCGCAAAGAATTTTTGCAAGTTCAAATGTATTTGTATGTCTTGAATCAAATGCAATATCTTGAGCTATTTGTTGAACCATTTCTGGGGTGTTTTTAGGATTATTTAATCTATCTAACCAGTTGTGAGATTTGATTAGTTCATAAATTTTTAGTTGTTGCTCTTCTGGAAGGTTCATTTTTTGAATGATATAATACGCATCAAAAGCAGATTCCATTGGGTGAGCTAAGTCACGTACCCCTTCTGTTTTTGTAATATCGTGCAATAAAGATGCTATTGATAGAATCTTTTTATCTTCAGTTGATAGATTTTGGAATTTAGGATTTGAAACTACTCCTTGTAATACTTTTAAGGTATGTTTATCAAGGGTGTATGCGTGAGTTTTGTGCTGAGCCTTACCAATCATTGGTCTAAATTCTGGTAATCCTTGTAAAATGTCGTTCAAATCTTTTTCAAAATCCGCACTTGCATTAGTTACTTTTATAGGGTTCTTTTCAGAAAATTCAATAACTAATGGTCTGATATTTTCAACAACTTTTCTTGTTTTCATTGAAGCAATTTCAGATAATTTATCGCCATTATTTAGGTTGATTGGATAACCTTTTAAGACTCCATTTTCAATTTCAAAACCATAATAGTCCATTACTTTTCGTTGTTCTAATGGTTCCAAGTTTTGCATTGCATCTGTAACTTTTGTCACAAATACAGAACGAGGAATTTTTAGTTCTAATTCAACTTTATTAAAGTCCACACCTTTAATACTGTTGTCTAAGTTGTGTAATCCTTGTTCAAAGAACGCTTTTTGTTGTGCTGTCAATGGTTTTGTATCAATACCAATTGATTTTGCAAGTTTATTCAACAAGTTGCAATATTCTTTTTGAGTTGTTGGAATTAATGGTCCAAGATTTGAACCTCTGTAACCAAAGGAGTTTACATTATTTTTAACAAGTTTTTCCATCAACTTTTTCTTTTCAGCTTGGCTAAGTTCGTTGATGTTATTTTTGCCAACATAATCTTCAAATCTCAAGTATGTTAGAACATCATTGCCATTGTCCATTTTTTCAAGTGTTTTTTCTGGGATTGCGTTTATTTTATTAATGGCTTCTGATGGCTTAAATTCTTCAACAACTTGATTTAATGTATCTAAACTGATGTGTTCTATTGCTTTGTCGTTCAATTTAGAGTATATATTTGTAACTTTTTTAATATCGGTATTTTTACTTTCTAACAATCGAGAAAGGTTACTAAGATCAACTGAACGCCCAAAGAAATTTACTAGAGAGCCTTCCTTAAGAGCTTTTACTAATACATACATATCTTTTGAAGAAAGTTCAGGGTTATATTTTAAGATGCTTAACGAGTCAAGTTTGAAATAAGCTGATGTTCCTTGTTTTGTTTTATAAAGCTCATTGACTTTGTCACATAAGGACATAATACGCAATGAATTTTTAGGCTCTTTTTTCAATAGAGGTAAAACATCCCAATTCATAATTTTATTA